>OKTJ01000006.1_pt1 | contig 217059 bp, 192 predicted proteins | sample 1606201 | NCBI WGS metagenome assembly OKTJ01 (sample SAMEA3879536, study PRJEB24766) | human gut metagenome | biome: human-associated habitat; feature: feces | place: USA | collected 1985/1987 | reverse complement strand
ATATTTCTTTGCGTAATTCATTAAGGATTGACGAAACTTCATATCTTGTGTTATACTATTCATGAGAGATAGGCTTCCTTTCTGATTTGAATTTGGTGTGGTAACTTTATTTTATCAGATTTTTGTCTATCTCTCTTTTCTTTTTTCTTAATTTTGTCCAATATCTATTGTAGCACTACATTTTTGTTTGTAAAACGTCACATAAATTGCTTGACTTTTAAAAGGGGATATTGTATAATATAATAGTGTATTTATAGCATAGTATATTTTTTAACTTTTTCCTGCCATAAATTCTGACAGGAGAATAAATAAAGGTGGATTGAAACATGGGATTATTTGATAAAATATTCGGCAACTATTCTAAAAAAGAGCTTGCCAAGATCGAGCCTATAAAGAATAAGGTACTCGAGCTTGAAAGTAAGTATGCCGATATGTCTGACGAGGAGCTGGGCGGACAGACTGCCATTCTGAGGGGCAAGCTGGACGAGCTTTCAACTCTTGATGACGTTCTTCCTGACGCTCTTGCGGTTTGCCGTGAAGCTGCGTTCAGAGTGCTTGGCAAAAAGCCTTACCCTGTTCAGATAATCGGTGCTATCGTTCTTCATCAGGGACGTATCGCCGAAATGAAAACAGGTGAAGGTAAAACTCTCGTTGCCTGTCTGGCGGCTTACGCTAACTCCCTTACAGGAAAGGGCGTTCACGTTGTAACAGTAAATGACTATCTTGCTAAGTTCCAGTCTGAGGAAATGGGCAAGGTGTTCCACTTCCTGAACACTTCTATCGGCGTTGTGCTTACGGGCATGAACAAGGAGCAGAAGAGGGAAGCTTATAACGCCGATATTACATATGGTACAAACAACGAGTTCGGATTTGATTATCTCCGTGACAACATGGTTATCTATAAGAAAGATAAGGTTCAGAGAGAGCACGCTTTCGCTATCGTGGACGAGGTGGACTCTATCCTCATAGACGAAGCAAGAACTCCGCTTATCATTTCAGGTCAGGGCGACAAGTCAACAAAGCTTTATTCACTTGCCGACAGATTTGCAAAGACCCTGAAGCCTGTTACAGTTGTTGAAATGGACGATAAGGCAGATAACGACCTTCTGGACGGCGACTATATCATCGACGAAAAGGCTAAGACCGCAACTCTTACAAAGAGCGGTGTTAAGAAAGCAGAAAAGGCGTTCAACGTTATAAACCTTATGGACGCTGATAATATGACCCTTGCCCACCACATCAATCAGGCAATCAAGGCAAACGGCGTTATGAAAAAGGATATCGACTACGTTGTTAAGGACGGAGAAGTTCTTATCGTAGACGAGTTCACAGGCCGTATCATGCAGGGCAGACGTTTCAATGACGGTCTGCATCAGGCTATCGAAGCAAAAGAGGGCGTTGAGATAGCAAGAGAGTCAAAGACTATCGCTACTATCACATATCAGAACTACTTCCGTCTTTATGGCAAGCTGTCAGGTATGACAGGTACTGCACTTACTGAGGAGGACGAGTTCAGAGAGATCTATAAGCTCGACGTTATCGAGATACCGACAAATAAGCCTGTTATCAGAGTTGACCACCCAGACGTTGTTTTCAAAACAGAAAAGGGCAAGTTCAACGCTGTTATCGAGCAGGTGATAGAGTGCCATAAAAAGGGACAGCCTGTCCTCGTTGGTACTGTTTCCGTTGAGAAGTCAGAGTATCTTTCAAGACTGCTGAAAAATAAGGGCATCAAGCATGAAGTGCTTAACGCCAAGCACCATGACCGTGAGGCTATGATAGTTGCACAGGCAGGTAAATACGGTGCTGTTACTATCGCTACTAACATGGCAGGACGTGGTACTGATATCATGCTTGGCGGTAATGCTGAGTATAAGTCCCTTGCAGACCTCCAGAAAATGGGCTATTCTGAGGAAGTGGCTGTCGAGGCAGCAGGTTTCTCAAATACTCAGGACGAGGAAGTTCTGGCTGCAAGAGCAGAGTATAAGAAGCTCTATGCAAAGTATTCTGACGAGGTAAAGGAGCTTGCAGAAAAGGTTAGAGAAGCAGGCGGACTTTATATCATCGGTACAGAAAGACACGAGTCAAGACGTATCGACAATCAGCTCAGAGGACGTTCAGGCCGTCAGGGCGACCCAGGCGAAAGCACATTCTTCCTCTCACTTGAAGACGACCTTATGAGAATTTTCGGCGGCGAGAGGATAACAGCCATGATGGACACTCTCAAAGTTGACGAGAATACTCCAATACAGTCAAAAATGCTCACAGGCGTTATCGAGTCCTCACAGAAGAAGATAGAGGGCAGAAACTTCAACATCAGAAAGAACGTCCTTAACTACGACGACGTTATGAACACACAGCGTGAGATAATCTATAAGCAAAGACAGCAGGTGCTTGACGGAGAGGATCTCCATGACAACATTCTCGGCATGATAAAGGAGTTTGTTGAGGATTCCGTAAATATGTATATCACTGACGAGGACGTTCAGGATAACTGGAACCTGCAGGGCCTTAAGGACAGACTTATGGGCATAATCACAGTTGAGGACGACTTCAACTATACCCCACAGGAGCTTGACGAGATAACAAAGAAGGATATCGTTGACCTCCTTGAAGACAGAGCTTTGAAGATATACGCAAAGCGTGAGGAAGACTTGGGTCAGGAACTTCTCCATGAGATAGAAAGAGTTGTCCTCCTTAAAGTAGTAGATACAAAGTGGATGGCTCATATCGATGATATGGACGAGCTGAAAAAGGGTATCGGTCTGCGTTCATACGGTCAGAAGAACCCTGTTGTCGAGTACCGTATGGAAGGTATGGATATGTTCGACGATATGGTAGCTTCTATCCGTGAGGATACTGTAAGAATGTTGTTCACCATTCAGGTAAGGAAGAACAGCGCCGCTCCAAAGAGAGAGGACGTTCTCAAGCCGGGCGAGCATCATAACATGACCGTAAGAAAGGCTAAGAAGCCGGGCAGAAACGATCTTTGCCCATGCGGAAGCGGCAAGAAGTATAAGAACTGCTGCGGTGCTGGAAACGGTGTACAGGCTGACGAAGCCGAGCAGGCAGAGAATAGCTCTGACAGCTCTGAGAAATAAAAACAATATGCAGGACGGTGAAAACAGCCGTCCTGTTTTGGATATAAGAATAATAGGAGTGTAGTGAAATGTCAACAGCATTTAAAAGCGCAGATATACTTCTGCCTAAGAACGCCGATATGTCAAAATGGGCAGTAGTTGCCTGCGACCAGTATACATCTGAGCCTGAGTATTGGGCTGACGTGGAAAAGATAACAGAGGGTGCAAAAAGCGCACTTAACCTTATCCTGCCTGAGGTCTATCTGGAGGACGATAACGTTGATGAGAGAATAGCTGACATACATAAGAATATGGACAGCTATATCAGCGAAGGCGTTTTTGAAGAGTATAAGGACGCTATGATATACGTTGAAAGAACACAGTCTGACGGAAAGGTCAGAGCAGGCATCGTTGGCGCTATCGACCTTGAAGAGTATGACTACCGCAAAGGCTCGAAGTCTGCCGTAAGAGCAACAGAAGCCACAGTTGTGGAGAGAATACCGCCTAGAATAAAGGTAAGACGTGGCGCACCTGTTGAGCTGCCGCATATCATGATACTCGTTGACGATACAGAAAAAAGCGTTGTTGAGCCGCTTGAAGCCCACAAGGGAGAAATGAAAAAGCTCTATGACTTTGACCTTATGAAAAAGGGTGGTCATATCGCAGGCTATCTTATTGAAAAGCCTATGCAGGAAAAGATAATAGCCGCACTTGAAAAGCTTGGTGATATCGACGCTTTCAATACGAAGTATGGTCTTAAGGAAACTTCACCTCTTGTCTACGCAATGGGCGACGGCAACCATTCTCTTGCTACTGCAAAGGAATTTTACGAGGAGCAGAAGAGAGAGAACCCTGATAAGGACATGAGCAATGCTCTTTGCAGATATGCCCTTGTGGAGATAGTGAACCTCCATTCGCCTGCACTTGAATTTGAAGCAATCCATAGAATAGTTACAGACGTTGATACAAAGGCTCTTATGAGCGAAATGACAGCGGCTCTTGAGCTTTCTGAGGAAAAGGCAGAGCAGGCAATAGTTGTCTGCGACAATGGCGAGGAAAAGGCTCTCTATATACATAAGCCGACTTCAAAGCTCACTGTCGGCTCATTGCAAAATTTCCTTGACAGCTATATCAAGGAAAAGGGCGGCAAGGTGGACTATATCCACGGTGCAGAGGTCATAAGAGAGCTTTCCGCAAAGGAAAATTCCATAGGCTTTATGCTCCCTGACATGGGCAAGGAAGAGCTTTTCCCTACAGTTATCGTTGACGGCGCACTGCCAAGAAAAACGTTCTCCATGGGTCATGCCGAGGATAAGAGATTTTATGTTGAGGCAAGGAAAATATTGAAATAGAAAAAATAAAGAAATGTTGAAATAGAAAAATCGTAGACAATATATTTTAAAAGGAGTTTTTACGATGATAATTGAAGAAGTTAAAAAGGAACTTACAGGACATATCATTCCCTTCTGGAACAAGCTGAGAGATGATGAGAACGGTGGATTTTACGGCTTTATGAGCTATGACCTCAAGCTGGATAAGCAGGCTGATAAGGGCGTTATCCTCCACGCAAGAATACTTTGGTTCTATTCAAAAGCGTATATCACTCTGGGCGATAAGACACTTCTTGACAACGCACGCCACGCTTACGAGTTTATCAAAAACCACTGTATCGACTATGAGTACGGCGGAGTTTATTGGATGATGAACTATAAGGGCGAGCCTGCCGACACTATGAAGCATACATACAACATCGCATTTGCTATCTATGCACTGTCATGCTACTATAACGCAAGCGGAGATAAGGAAGCTCTGGAGCTTGCCTATAAGCTTTTCCACGACATCGAGAACAACACTCTCGACGAGTACGGCTACAGAGAAGCTTTCGACAGACAGTGGAACCTGGTATCAAATGACGCTCTTTCTGAGAATGGCTTGCATGCTGATAAGACAATGAACGCTATTCTCCACCTTATCGAAGCTTATACCGAGCTTTATAAGGCAGACCACAACGAGGAAGTTGCCGAAAGGCTTAAATTCCAGCTTGGTCAGATGAGAGATATTGTTTATACTCCTGAAACAAACGCTCTGAAAGTTTTCTTTGACACAAAGTTCGACCTTGTGGGAGATATCCATTCATTTGGTCACGATATCGAGGCAACATGGCTCATGGATCTTGCCTGCGATACTTTGGGGGACGAGGAGCTTAAAAAGCAGTTTGCTGAAATGGATCTTAAAATCTCCCATAATATCCAGAACATCGCTCTTGATAACGGCGCACTGAACAACGAGCGTGAGAACGATAAGATAGACAAGAAGCGTGTATGGTGGGTAGAAGCCGAGTCTGTTGTTGGCTTTATCAACGCTTATCAGCACAGCGGAGAAAAGAAGTTCCTTGAAAGTGCAAGAAGCGTGTGGGAATATATCAAGGCTGAGATAATCGACAAGAGAGAAGGCTCAGAGTGGTATGCCGAGGTTTCCTATGACCATAAGCCGCACGACTGGAAAGAGATTGTCGGCCCATGGAAGTGCCCTTATCATAACGGCAGAATGTGCATGGAGGTCATCAACAGAGGCGTGGACTTCTGATGTTCAGGTATGAAACACACCTGCATACCGCTGAGGGAAGCGGCTGTGCCTCTGCAAGCGGAGCAGAGCAGGCAAGGCGTTATAAAGCCCTAGGCTATGACGGGATCATCGTCACCGATCACTTTTTCAACGGCAACTGTGCTGTTACCAACTTTGACAGTTGGGAGGACAGAGTAAACAAGTTCTGCAAGGGCTATGAGAATGCCAAAGAAGTGGGTGACAAGATAGGTCTGAAAGTCTTTTTCGGTCTGGAGTATTCCTACTTCGGTGCAGACCTTTTGACCTATGGTATCGACAAGGACTTTCTCCTTGCCAACGATAACATCAGTGATATAAGCTTTTATCAGTTTGCCGACAGAGTGCATAAAGCAGGGGGCGTGTTAGTCCATGCCCACCCTTTTCGTGAGGCAGATTGGTATATCCATGAAATAAAGCTCCTGCCAAAATGGATAGACGGCGTTGAGGTCTATAACAGCGGAAACGGCAAAGAGGTCTATAATCAGCGTGCGAAATGGTATGCCGAACAGTTCGGCTTTAAGCAAACAGGCGGTACGGATAACCACCACCTGTGGGTGGAGGACAGCCGTATCAGCGGTGTTGCAACTGACGAGCCTATCAATTCCATAGAAGATTATATCACCTCGCTTAGAGAGGGCAAATTGGAGGTCATAGTGCCGCCAAAGCCTGCGGAGGGATAAATAAAAGATAACAGGCAGTACCAAGATAGGTGCTGCCTGTTTGTGTTTAATTATCCAAATTTGAACTTGTGCTTTCCGACACAAGCTTGTATATGTTATCGCCGTTCTGAAACGATTCTTCGTCAATATATGTCGGTCCTGTTGAGAATGTTACACCATCGCAAGTGTGCTGTTTTATCCGCACCTGTATGAAATCTGCGGCTTCATGAAAGGTCTTAATCTCATAATCACGGGGTTTACTGTACCATTCTATATCCGCATTTTTATCATCTTCATTGAAATATCTGCAATAAGAGTCGATATACTTTTCTACATCTCCGCAGACCTCATAGGTATGGTCGTCGTTGATTCTTATATGAAATTCATCGTTGTCGGTATTTCCGTCAATGTAATAATCACCGGTTTTCAAAATAGGTTCTTGATATGTTTCATCGTGAGAGCAAATGGCTGTAAGATCCCTGTACTCGGAGTTGTTTTTAGGGTCGTACTCTTCATCAGTTTTATCCGATGACAAGTTTTTGATAGATATAAACCAAAAGCCTCCGACAAATATCACTGCAACAACGCACCATATTATAATTGCAAAATGTTTATTTTTCATAATTATAGTTACCGACTTTAATCCTTGTTTTATGGGTCTTTTTGTTTCGAGATACATTTCCGACTATTACAGTGCTTTGATTTGCAACTGAAAGAAATCCTCCTGAACTATTTACAAATGAAAAGTTAGGAAATGACGCCGTAAATGATTTATCTGTTATACTGTAATTATTCGTAGAACCCTTTATGTATTGGTTATCAGCCGGAGAGAATACTACAATGGCGTAACATTTCGCAGATTGAATGTCAATATAAGAAATATCTTTAGTAGTATTCCAATATGTTCCGATATAATTAGGGTTTACGATTTGCTCTGCCGAGCAAGTGAACGGTAACACCGCCGCAACAATTGTTGCCATGAATAAACTGATAATTTTTTTCATAATTTTGTCCTCCTGTAAATTATATATTTTTATCACAGCTTTTAACTGTAAATATATTGTACCATACAATAAAAGGCAAGTCAATTGGCAATATATATAATTTTCTGCTTTCTTTTACCGCACTATGCACATAGTGCAGAATCTGCCTGTTTGTGTTTAATTATCCAAATTTGAACTTGTGCTTTCCGACACAAGTTTGTAGATGTTGTCGCCGTCTTTAAAGGAAGTTTCGCTTATGTAACTTGGACCTGTAGAAAAGCCTATACCATTTTCAGTTTTTTGTTCAAGCTGTATAAGTGTTCTGTCCCCGGCTTCATGATAGGTCATGATCCTATATCGCATCGGTTTGCTGTACTGTTCAATGGATTCAGCTTTCAAATTGTCATCAAAAAATGTTGCAAAAGAATCAATATATTTTTCAACATCTCCGCAAACGTTGTATGTTTCATCATCACCGATGTGAATATAGAATACGTTATTGTCAGTGTTTCCGTCAATGTAATAATCGCCAGCTTGTAAAACCGGCTCGACAAAATCATCTCCGTGAGAACATTCAGCCATGCTGCCCACTATGAGATCTTCTTCCTCTGATGTATCCTTATCAGCAAAAATATGTCTTATGCCAAAATACCAAAAACAAAATATAAAAGTGGCGGCAATAACTACCCATATTATTATGCCAACGTGTTTCGCTTTCATAGTTGTACCCCCATATAATTTTCAAATTAAATACTCTATGTTTAAATTATACAGTTTATGATTATAATTGTCAATGGGCAAAATGAATAACAAAAAACATATTTTGTATATATAGTCACATTTCAACAGAACTTTGTGCGTTTATCTAATTTTATTATTCCTATTGACAAATCCACATTAATGAGCTAAAATATAAATGTTATTATTTTATATGGTGAGAAAGGAAAACCAAAATATGAAAATCAAAAGACTACTTGCAGCAGTGCTTTCCCTTGCAATGGGCGTATCAATGATGACAGCCTGTGGCAGTTCGGACAGCTCCTCAAAGGCTGAAAACGATTCTTCAGCTACAGAAAATACTCAGAAGCATACCAATGACCCTATGACAGTGACCACTGCAAAAGACCTTGTGGCTCAGATGAAAGTGGGCTGGAATCTTGGCAATACCATGGACGCCACAGGCGGCTCAGGTCTTGACGCTGAGACCTCATGGGGAAATGTGGAAACCACAAAATTGATGATAGACCAGGTCAAGGACGCAGGCTTCAACGTGTTCAGACTTCCTGTTTCATGGGGTACTCACATGGACGAGAACTATACAGTTGACGAAGCATGGATGAACAGAGTTCAGGAAATTGTCGATTACGGTATCGACAACGGAATGTTCGTTATCCTCAACACCCACCACGAGGAGTGGTATATGCCTAAGAAAGACCGTGCCGATAAGGATATAGAGCAGCTCAAAGCCCTCTGGAAGCAGATATGCGACAGATTTCAGGGCTATGACGAACACCTCATTTTCGAGGGCGTGAACGAGCCTAGACTTAGAGGCGAGGGCAACGAGTGGATAGGCGACGCTGAGTCAAGAGAGGTCGTAAATCAGTATGCAAAGGCGTTCGTCGAAACAGTCCGTGCTTCTGGCGGAAACAACCCTAACAGATGTATAATGGTAACACCATATGCCGCATCATCATCAAGACAGAACATGGAAGCCCTCGAAGTTCCGCAGGGCGACGATAAGATAATAGTTTCTATCCACGCTTATCTGCCATATTCATTTGCACTTGATACCGCAGGCACAGATCAGTATACAAGCATCGACTCCTCTATCACAACACTCTTTACCGATATTGATGAAGTGTTCCTCAGCAAGGGAATACCTGTAATAATCGGTGAGTTCGGCTCTGTAAACAAGGATAATACAGAAGCAAGAGTTCAGTGCGTAAAGGACTATCTCAGCACCGCAAAGCAGTACGGCGTACCATGCTGTTGGTGGGATAACGGCACAAGAATAGGAAACGGTGAGAACTTCGGACTTCTCAACAGATCCGAGGGCGGCTGGTATTTCCCTGAAATAGTTGACGCTATCAAGGAAACAGTAAATAGCTAAAAAATCAAGGACGGAAGCGATTCCGTCCTTTTTTTGTGCGCAAATTATGTGCAATTTTTGTGGGGCGAATTGATATCTTGCGAGCGGTGGGCAATCTTGCGGTAAACGGGCGAACGCTGTTCGCCCCTACAAAAATTTATATTATTATCGTTTTTTATCAATACATTTATGTAGGGGAGCGGCGCAATTTTTTTGTGTAGGGGACGGCGCCCTCGACGTCCCGCCACTCTCGTTCGTTTCAATCACAAACTGTTTTGTTCATTAAACGCCACAAAAAAAGGACGACCCCAAGTCGTCCTTTTTCATATCTATTCCCCTGAAAGGGTCTTTTTCATTGCAATGTGCGGACAGTATTCGTCCTTGTAAACATCACCATATGCCGTGTAGCCAAGCTTTTCATAGAAAGGCTGTACTCTCGTTTGCGCCGATAAGCCGACTTCCTTGTAGCCCACTTTTTCAGCCTGCTTTTCAAGGGCTTCCACTATCATTCTGCCAAGATCTCTGCCACGATATGCCTTTCTCACGCAGATGCGTCCAATGTGCGCCTCACCGTTTTCGTCAAACAGCCTGCCTGTTGCAATGGGATATCCTCCTGTGTAGATAACAGCATGATAAGCCTCATGGTCGATATCGTCAAATTCGTTCACAAAGCCCTGCTCCTCAACGAATACCTGCTGTCTTATGAGCCTGGCGTCTGCGTTGTTTGCAAGCCCTTTTGCGATCTTTATGGTGTAATTATCCATTATATCAGCCCCCAAGACGTATCATTTCGTCGATACATTTTCTTGCAGAGGTTATCTCCTCGTCTGTCATTTTTATCTCAAAACCGCCGCCGTTGCCAATGCCCTCGCAGGTCTTGTAAACGTCCATAAGAGTGGTGAGCTTCATGTTAGGACAAAGTATCTTCTTTGAGAGTATGTAAAACTCCTTCTCAGGGAATCTGTACTGCAAATGCTCAGCAATAGATATCTCAGTGCCTATGATGAACTCCTTTGCGTCAGACTCAGCCGCAAAATTCATTATGCCGGAAGTCGAACCAACATAATCAGCCATTTCGCTTACAGCAGGGATACACTCAGGGTGACAAAGCACCAGTGCATCAGGGTGAGCCGTCTTAGCCGCTATCATGTCAGCCTTTGTTACCGACGCATGAACAGGACATCCGCCCTGCAAAAGCATTATATCCTTTTCAGGACAGGCTTTTTTTACGAATGCACCAAGATTGCAGTCAGGAATGAACAGTATCTTGTCAGCGTCCATGTTCTTTACTATCTTCACCGCAGACGAGGAAGTAACGCAAACGTCGCAAACCCTCTTGAGTGCGGCTGTGGTGTTTATGTAGCATACTACCTTTCTGTCAGGCTCCTGTGCCTTTATCATTTCTATCATCTCAGGTTCCATTTGCTCTGCCATTGGACAGCCTGCCGATGGATTTGCAAGATATACGTTCTTGTCAGGGTTGAGCATTTTTGCCGCCTCAGCCATAAAATGCACTCCGCACATAAGTATATTCTTGTTTGAGACCTTCTGCGCCTCAACGCTTAGCTTGTATGAATCACCCGTAATATCTGCTATCTCCACTATCTCCTTAGCCTGATAGCTGTGCGCAAGTATACAAATATCGTTTTCTTTCTTTAACTGAAGAATTTTTTTCTGTACGTCCTTAATCATATCCAGATCATGCCTTTCGACCTTTGAAAAGCATATCCTCCTTTCGGTGTTTCGGCGTTTGCCGAAAGATTTATACCATATTATTATAGTATGATATAGACATTTTGTCAAGGGCATTTGTACCATACCGCCCATAGCACTTGACAAATTCATCAACAGGGTGTATAATCAACAGTGTTGACAATCAACTGCCTTGACATTTGGAGGAATAACAATGAACGATAAAACAGCCCAGCGTTTTGGAGAAGTTTTCAGACGATTTTTTGAAACAGGATATATGGACGACCTTGCAGAGCTTTTTCAGGGCGAAAGCAAAGTGATAGTCTATCTTAGCACAGCCGAGGGCATAGTCTACCCCTCAGATATAAGCCGTGACCTTATGATATCACGTCAGCGTGTGACCTCTGTTCTCAGCACAATGGAGAAAAAAGGCTTTGTTAGCCTCGTGCGTGACCCTGAGGATAAACGCCGTGTGCAGGTGAAACTCCTCCCAAAAGGTGAAAAGTCCATTGAAGAAAAGCAGCAGCGTCTTGAAAAATATTTCAGCGTGTTCGTTGACGCACTGGGTGAGGAAAATCTCAAAAATCTCCTTGACAGCTCCGAAAAAGCTGTCGAGGCACTTGAACATACAATGAAAGGCAACTCTCAGAAAGTCTGAGGTGCGGAAAGGAAACTGCCATGAACATTTATAACGAATTCAGAAAAACGGCAATAAACCGCTATAGCAAGACCGCTCTCGTGATGATGAACGACGAGGGTGAAACAAAGGAATATACATTCGGACAGACTTTGCAGCAGGCAGATGTTTTTTGCAGCCGCCTTAAAGCCATGGGCATTGTGGCAGGGGATAGGGTCTGTATCGCCTCTGAGGGCAGACCTGAGTGGAATATCGCATTCCTCGCCTGTGCAAAGCTAAACGCCACAGCCGTTCTTTTGGATTATTCGCTTCCTGCGGCAGAGCTTGTCACACTGGTGAAAAAGTCACAGCCTGTGTGCGTTGTCGCTTCTCAAAAGGCGGCAAAGAAGCTTACAAGCGTGAAAAATATGCCTGTTCTCGATATCCAAAACCAGCTTGACAGACTTGATGGCTCAGGGGAAAATATACTCCGCCAAGGTGAAGTAGGCGACCCTGATATCGCAGTGATAATCTTCTCCAGCGGTACGACAAGGACAGCCTCAGGAATAATGCACACCCACGATTCTCAGATAAATTCCTGCAAAATGGTCTGCCGGTGCAACGGCATAACCGATAACGAACGCTATCTCGGAATCCTGCCAAACAGCCATATCTACGGACTTTTTGCACAGGTCTTAGCCCCTCTCCTCACAGGTGGAACAGTGTGCTTTATTGAGTCTCTCTCCGCAAAGGGCCTTTCCGCAGGCTTCCAAAACTTCAAGCCGACAGTTTTCCCTGGCGTACCAAAGGTCTATGAGCTTTTGAAAACCCAGATAATGCAGCAGATCAACGCAAGCAAAGTATCTTCAGCACTTTTCAAGAAAATGTTTCCTGTTGCACTTCATCAGCGTAAGATCTACGGCATAAACAGCGGCAAAAAGATCTTCGCAAAGATACACAAAGCCTTGGGCGGTGAGCTTAGATTTCTCTGCTCCGCAGGTTCGCCGATGTCAAAGGATACATTTGATTTCTTCTACGGCACAGGCTTTAATATTGTGAACAACTACGGTGCGACCGAAACGAGCATACCAACTATCGGCACATATGGCAAGCACGTCTATGCTGACACCTGCGGCAAGCCGTATCCTGATATAAAAGTTAAAATCGACCGCAGCGGTGAGCTTCTCATAAAGTCACCTTATATGATGATAGGCTACTATGGCGACAAAAAGTCCACAGATGAAGCTTTCAATCCTGACGGCTGGTTCAAGTCAGGCGACCTTGCAAAGTTCGATAAGCATAAAAATATCGTCATTCTCGGCAGATGTAAAGAAAATATCGTCCTATCCACAGGCAAAAAAGCCGCCCCTGACGATATCGAACAGGTCTATAGGGGCATCGAGAGCGTTGACGAGCTTGTGGTCTGCGGAGTGCCTGCGAAAGAGGGAAGCTATGACGAGGTGCACGCCTTTGTGGTCTGTGCTGAGGATAAGCGTGAACAGACGGAAGAAAAGCTAAAAGAGATAAGCTCCTCCGCAGGTCAGGCAATGAAGTTAAGCGGCATACATTTTGTGGATTCTATACCAAGAACAGCTATCGGCAAGCCAAAGCGTTATCTGCTGAAGAAAATGGTCATGGAGGATAACCTTGAAAGTCTTACAAAACAGGCGAAAAATAGTATCGACCCGTCGGATATCCCGTCAATGGTGAGAAACGCCGTGGCAAAAATAGCACACGTTCAGCCGAATGAAGTCAAGCTCAGTACAAAATTTTTGCAGGAGTTCACCATAGACTCCCTCTCGGCCATAGAGCTTGCATTGGAGATAGAGGAGTTCAGCGGCGTGCGTGTTGACGGCTGTATGGATAAGGATATGACCGTGGGCAAGCTTATCGCCCTCGTTCAAAACCCAAACCGCATAAAGCCGCAGACTGTGAAGTCAATGCTCTATCCTCTGGACAAGAAAAAGATAGACTATCGTATTTACCGCTTTTACAGAAATCTTGTGACAGCGTTCTATGAAGTCAAGGTCACCAACGAAGAAAATCTACCTGATAAGGACGGTTATATAATCTGTGCAAATCACGTTTCAAATTTTGATTTTATCTTCCTCACCCTGAATTTCAGATACGAGCGTTTTGCAAAATTCTGCTGTATGGCGAAAAAAGAGCTTTTCAACGGCAGTTTAGCCAGTCGACTTATAGTAAGAATAGGCGGTATGGTGCCTGTTGACAGGGGCGGAAGAGTAGACGAAACAATGGCGGCTCTGCGTAAAAAGCTTGGTCAGAAATGGGGTGTGCTAGTTCACCCGGAGGGTACAAGAAGCAAAACTGGTGAAATGGGCAAGTTCAAAAGCGGCGCAGCCGTCCTTGCTATCGAAGCCAATGTACCTATAGTACCAGCCTACATCAAAGGTGGACACGAGATATTTCCACCAGACAGAAAGCTCCCAAGGCTTTTCAACTGGAAGCGTCTTAGCAAATATAAAGTAAAAGTCGTTTACGGTGAGCCTATTTATCCTAATGGCGAAACCCCCGAAGAGCTTATGGCGAAAGTCCGTGAAGCGGTTTTGGCTTTGAAGAACGAAGAGAACTGAGCGGAACGCTCTAATGAGGAGTGAGGAATGACAAATGAGGAATTAGGAATGAGGAATGAGGAATTAGCATAGCTGTGGTTTGAGATACTCCAAGAGGTAAGTTAATAAGACCATTAGTGAGTTAATTGTGCGAACGCAGTTCGCAATAAAAAAATCATCGCCGCAGGCGATACCTTCATTCCTCACTCCTCATTCCTCGCTCTTTCCGTTTGACAAGTCGCAAAATATGTAGTATAATGTATTAATACGCTGATACGGTGACGTGTTATCGTAATATTTTGTTAAGGAATGAATATTTATGACTTTTGAGGAAGTAAAAAAGGTCACGGAGATCCTGCTGGAGTTCCTGCCTAATACACTGAAACTTTTTGCATGGACCATCGTGCTTTCAATACCTGTGGGAGTGCTTGTGACAATGCTGAAAAAATGCCGCTTCAAGCCTATCTCATGGCTGACAAATCTCTATATACTTGTCATGCGTGGCACACCGCTCATGCTTCAGATAATCGCTATCTACTATGCAGTACCGCTTATTATCGCAAGTGCTGCAAAGCAGGGCAAAACAGGCGGTATCTATGACGTGCTTACCAATATAAAAAACAACGAGAACTATATGTTTATCGCCCTTGTTACGGCATTTGTCCTTAACTATGCGGCGTATTTCGCAGAGATATTCAGAGGCGGTATCGAGGCTATCCCAAAGGGACAGTACGAAGCGGCTTCAATGCTCGGCATGACGAAAATGCAGACATTTTTTAGAATAATCCTGCCCCAGGTCACAAAGCGTGTTATCCCTGCCACATCGAATGAGGTCATCGTCCTTGTAAAGGATACCTCTCTCGCAAACGTTATCGCATTCGCTGAGATAACAATGAAGGCAAAACAGCAGATGAACCTGTACAGCTCAATAACACCGCTTTTTATCGCAGGCGCATTCTATTTCGTACTCAACGCTATCGTGACGGTGGCATTTGCTGTTATCGAAAAGAAATTCGACTATTATAAATAAGGAGAACTCATATGGCTATTCTTGAAGTGAAAAATATTTCCAAAAGCTTTGACAGCCTTAGGGTGCTCAAAGATATTTCTTTTAACGTTGAGGTGGGCGAGGTAGTCGCAATAATAGGTCCGTCAGGAAGCGGTAAATCAACGCTTCTGCGCTGTATAAACCAGCTTGAAAAAGCAGACGGTGGAGAGATAAACGTTGACGGCGTGAATATGTTCCATACAGAAAATGGCAAGGCAGTGTATGCGCCCTCTAAGACCCTCAGGGATATCCGCCTGAAAATAGGTCTTGTGTTCCAGAATTTCAACCTTTTTCCGCACTTTTCTGTAAATCAGAATATAATGGAAGCCCCTCTCCATGTCCTTAAACAGCCAAAAGCGGAAGCCAAAGCCAACTGCGAAGAGCTTCTGAAAAAAATGGGACTTGAGACTAAAGGCAAGTCTTATCCCTGCGAGCTTTCAGGCGGTCAGCAGCAGCGTGTATCTATCGCAAGAGCATTGGCTTTGAAACCGCAGATACTTTTCTTTGACGAGCCGACTTCCGCACTTGACCCTGAGCTTACAGGGGAGATATTAAAGGTAATAAAAGAGCTTGCCAAAGAGAAAATGACCATGGTCATCGTTACCCATGAAATGGCATTCGCCCGTGATGTGGCAAATCATGTTATCTTTATGGACGACGGCTATATCGTGGAGGAGGGTACTCCGGAGGAAGTTTTCGGTCAGACCCAGAACGAAAGAACAAAGCAGTTCTTGCAGAGATTCAATGACAGATAGGACTGACAATTGTTGTAAAAAGCAAAAAATGATAACGTTTTCTGTGATTAATGCACAAAAGAAGTGTGACAATATTGTTAGAAATTTCAACACTTTTTGGAATAAAAAAAGTGAAAACCCCTTGATTTTAGGGAGAAAGTCTGCTATAATAAGACTAGAATTGAATGACAATTCATAAAACTATATTCATATGGAGGAGATTAACGATGAAAATTTCTAAGATTCTCGCTGGTATGTCAGCAGCAGCTATCGTAGCTTCTATGGCAATGATCCCAGCATCCGCAGCAGGCACAAAGCTCAACGTAAGCGATGACCTTCTTAAAATCGCTAGACAGACTCAGGATGACCTCTTCGCTGTATACTTCAATGGTAAGGACGAAGATATGCCTAACAAGGATGCTATTGCTGACCTTGGAACTGTTTACGGTGCTTCATTCACAATCAAGGTTGATAACAACGATTGGAACACGATCGGCGGTGGCGGATCAATCAACTTCAACTCAGCATCAGGCGGCTGGGTAGCATTTGACTGGGCTGGCGGCTCTTGGGTTGAGGACGATAAGCCAAAGGATACTCTCTGCTACACAACAGACGAGGAAGGTACATACGTTCTTGAGTACCTCGGCGACGCTCCTGTTTTCGCAACAACAGACGGTGATGCTGATAATTACGCAGCAGTTGGTATCAACAACTGGGCAGCAGACCTTAAGGGCATCGACGTTGTAGGCATAAAGGTTCTTGGTGCTGACGGTAACGCTCTCTTCGAGGCTGGTTCTAACAAGGACAAGAAGGAAGTTCAGAAGAAGCCAGTAGCTGAGGAGTCAAGCTCTGGAACTGATTCAACAGCTTCAGGCACAGAGTCTAAGAAGGACGATTCTAAGAAGGACGACAAGTCTTCTGCAGCAGCTACTTCAACAGCAGCTACATCTTCAAAGTCTGGCACAACAACAACAGCTACTTCTTCAGCAGCAGCTTCTGACAACGTAGCAGCTACAGGCGCAACAGCTGGTCTTGCACTCGCTGGCGTAGCACTTGCTGGTGCAGCTATCGTTATTTCTAAGAGAAAGTAATCTCTCACAGATAACACACTTGAATAAGTGAATTTATACAGAGCTTTCTGTCATTCGGGAAGCTCTGTTTTTTTGTTCGTTTGTGTAACCTGCACTAATTTGTAAACGATTTCTGTGCAAAACATATGAAATCATGTGCTTAAATTGTGCAAATAGTATATTGAAAATATGTGACAGTTGTGTTATAATACAAAGGTAAATATAGGTCAGGCTATGTGTATAGCATGACAATTAAACGGAGGTTATTAAAATGAAAAAGTTTTTAGCTTGCGCTCTTGCACTTACACTTACAAGTGCTATGTTCGCTTCTTGCGGCAGCTCTGATGATTCTTCATCAAAGGCTGAGGCAAAAACTACTACAACAACAACTACAGCTGCTACAACAACAGAGGCTACTACAACAACAGCCGCTCCTGAGTCAACAGCTGATTCAACAGCCGTTTCCGGCACAGAGTCTGAGGGCGAGGCTGCAAAGGATATTTCTGAAATGCCAGCTACTCTGAAGAACTATGAGGAGGCTTCTGTATATTTCAAGAAGGATATGGACGTTGCTTCTATCGTTGAACCTTTCGCTGAGAAGGATTACGAGAACGATGAGTCTCATGTAAATCTCTCTGTTGAGGAGCTTGCAGGCGTTCCAATGCTCAAGGTCGAGACTCTCGATCAGGACGATCAGGGCAACTACAAGATCCCTAAGATCAAGTTCCACATGGAGAAGCTCTTTGAGGGTCACGAGGCTGATCTTGAGAAGATCTTCACTATCAAGGCTGACGTAGTTACAAAGGCAGTTGGCGAGTTCACTGGTGACGACGGCACAAAATCACTCGTTCCTGGTAACTTCATGGGTGCATTCGTTACACAGCCTACAACAGGTGATGGTGAAACCAGTTGGAACGACCTCTATGACTTCAGCGAGGCTGAGTGGACTTCTGAGTGGGGTTCCTATGAGCTTACAATGAGACCTGGTATCAAGGACGGCGCTACATTTGTAAACTCAACTGATCCACAGTATGTTTCACTTATGAGATGGGGCATTCCAAACCAGGCTGATTTCTACATTGCTGACCTCAGATTTGAGGACGAGGACGGTAACGTTATCGCTTGCGCAAACTTTGGTAAATAATTTATTTCCATACATAAGAAAGGTGCAGATTTTCTCTGCACCTTTTTTTATGTGAATTTTACGCTTACCTCCCCTGATATCTCCAAGCTTTTTACCTTTTCGCCTTTGATTTTAGCCGAAAAATCCTGCCCTTTTATCTGTCCCGTGGCGGTGATATCTCCCTTGTCATTTTTGAGATACGCCACGCCTTTCTGCGAAATAAGCTTGTCAAGCACAGCGGCAGTCATTGTGACAGCGGAGCTTTCGGGTATGTTCCCTCGGTCAGTTTCGTAGGTCAAACCCTTGTATTCAAGTCGTGCGCTTTCTCCTGAGCAGGTTATCACCATGCCGCTGACAGTTTCCGGCGCAGTTATCTCACACTCCCACATATCTGCGCCCTCACGGGTGAAGCTTGCGACGTATTCCGTGCCGTCAATGGTGAACTCGGCTGGGGTCTTGTAATCTTCTGCCAGCTTTACGGGTTTGACTTCGCTGCTTTCACCGCATGAGCATAAGCCCATTACCGCCAAAATCGTGAGAAAAAATGCCTTTGTTCTTTTCATTTTGCCCTCCATTAAAAAAGACCCTCTTCATAAGAAGAAGGTCTTTGTTTTTAGTACAGCCTATTCGGCGTTTTCAAGGTCATACAAAAATCGTGGCAAAGCGTCAATAACATCTCTTGCAATGATTCCACGCTCAGATCTTTTGTATCCTGCAAGTAGAGCCGTCGAGCCAAGTGTGAACGACCCAAGTGCCGCCGCATCGAGAGCATCGCACCCCTGAGCCACATAGGAGGAAACAATGCCTGCAAGCATATCCCCTGAGCCACCCTTTGCAAGCGCAGTTGTGCCTTCGGTGCAAAGATAAACTTTTCCACCGTCCACAGCAAAGGTGTCAGCCGACTTCGCAAGCACTGTCACACCATATTTTTCTGACAGCCTATATGCAGATCCAAGTCTGTCCGACATGACCTCGCCAACCGTCATGCCACAAAGCCTTGCAAGCTCCGCGGGGTGAGGGGTGAGGATAACTGTACTTTTCTTCTTCAACAGTACATCTATATTCGGACAAAGTGAATTTATTCCGTCAGCGTCCAAAACTATGGGTATCTCCGCTTTTTCTATAAGCGCCGCCACAAGCTTCTCTGTCTGAGCCGTGTGACCAAGCCCACAGCCTATCAGCAAACAGCTTGCCTTTTCGCACTTTTTCAGTATCGTCTCCGCATTTTCAGCCACCATAAAGCCGTCCTTGTCGGTTTTCATTGCCGAGTATGTACATTCATACATACCAGCCGACAGGGAGTTGACTACGCTTTTTGCAGTGCAAAGCTCAAAAAGCCCCACGCCTGTTCGCATTGCCGCCATTGCTGAAAGCCCTGCCGCACCTATATAGCTCTCCGAGCCTGCCACGCTCACCACCTTGCCGAACGTGCCCTTGTGTCCGTCAGCAGGTCTAAAAGGCAGTGCCGCCCTTGCTTTTACCACGTCAAAAGGCGTTATAACAGGGTATAGGGTATTCTCGCAACGCTCGTCAATACCGATATCTTTTACCAGAATTTCACCGCAAAAGTCCACCGCAGGCTGTAAATAAAGACCCAGCTTGCCACGATGAAAGGTCACTGTCACGTCAGCCTTGAACGACAGCTTGTCAGCCTGACCATTCCGTGCGTTGACTCCCGACGGCAGGTCGCAGGCTATCTTCATGCCTTCACATTTTTCACAAGCTCTGAACACTGGCAGGATATTTTCACGCAAACTGCCATGAAAACCCGTTCCGAAAATGCAGTCCACAAGCACATCTGCACCCTCGATAAAATCCAGCGCATTTTCAGCTTTCAGCACCTCTACGTTCTTATCAAGCCTAGCATACGCTGCCGAGGAGAGGTCAGTGTCAGGCTCACCGCAGCATAGGACCACCGCAGGCTTGAGGCCTTGTTCCGCAAGTAAATTTGCCGCCACAAGTCCGTCACCGCCATTGTTTCCCTTGCCAATAAGAAGCACTATCTTTGAGGACGCAGACGAGTTGCTCGCAATGACCTCCGTAAGCTGTGCCGCCGCATTGTCCATGAGCTGAGCAAGGCTCACGCCATATTTTTCAGCCTCATGCTCGCAAAATGTCATTTGTTCCACTGTCAATATCCTATCCATTTTTATCCTCCTTTTCATAAGCTATCACCACTGCCGAAGCGATATCCTTTATGTGGGAAAGTGACACCGCAAAGGTCAGCCCTCTCTTTTCAGCCGCCAAAAGCGCATTCCCCGTAAGCTCCAGATAAGGACAGCCAAGCTCGTCACGCAAGCATGACACCTCGTTCAAGGCGAAGCCCTCGACCCCCGTGCCTAAAGCCTTTGCGAAGCTTTCCTTAGCCGCCCAATTCGCCGCCATGGATTCGTATGGTTTTTTCTTCTGTGAAAAAAGGGTCAGCTCCTTTTCGGAGTAAACCCTTTCACAGAAACGTCGGCTCTGACAGCTTTTTTTTATGCGTTCGATCTCAATAAGATCAGTTCCGACAAATATTTTCATTTTTATTTCCTCAGTGTTCTCGGAAGCGCAGGCTTCATAAGCTCAAGCATATCATCATCAGGTGTGAATATAACAGTTGTAAGCCCGAGATTTTTGTGGTTGAATGTTATGTAGTAGTCTGTAAGGCTATCGTCACAAGCGCAGGCAAGGACCTGTGTTGCGCCCTCAGGTACAGAGAAATTCTCGTCAGCAATGCCGAAATCTGTCGCACTGCCGCAACGGAATGTGATAAGGCGCTTTCTTGAACGCTGAGCTGTTATCTTGTCAACGTCTATTTCTCCGTTTGTGAAAATGTATTCATACTCCACATCGAGTTTTGTTGTAAGATAATAACCGCCATAAAGTGCGGCGGCGGCAAGAAAAATGCCTATTACAGAAAACTGCGTGCCGAAAGGGAAGATAAAGCACAGTGCGGCAAGTGCCACGCTTGCTATCATGATGAAAATTTTCTGTATCTTATCGTTCTTTGTGGGAATCTTGCGAACTATCTGTTCCTTGAAGCTGTCCATTATTTGTCCTCCGTTTATTCAGTGCCGCTGAGAAGCTCTTTCATTACCCAGCCGCTTTTATCGTTGTATTTTACATATACCCATATGTCTCCGTCACCATCTGTTCTCTCGCCGTAGCCGTTTATGGTCTTGCCGTCAGGTATCTTTTCTATCACGTCATATTTCTTTGACGGACCGTATCTTAGATTAAGATAAGAGGTATCTGACTTTACAAGAAATGGGATAGAATCAGGGTATTTCACATCATCACCCAAAGGGAAAAGTGCGTCCTTTTTGAACTTTGTGGTGGTGGTCTTTTTAGTCGCCTTTGTTTCAGCGGCAGTGGTGGTTGTAGTGGTGGTCGTCCTCTTTGTTGCCGTTGCAATTATGTCAGGGTCGTAGCCCTCGTCAATGCTTACGTCAGGGTTTTCGAGTGTGCCTGCCGTCACAGAAGTGGTGGTGGTGTAGCCCTCGTAATCCTCATCGTCCTCATCATAATCGTCGCCCATTGTGGCGGTCTTTGTGGTCTCTATAACTCTCTGGGCGGCAGTACCCGTGGTGGTCTCCATTTCGGAGGAGCTTTCTGGAAGCATTGCCCCACATGACGCAAGCCCGAAAACCGCAGAACAAGCCAGCACAGCCGCAAGCAGTTTTGATCTCATTTTTTATATCCTCTTTTCAGAATTTACACAATTTTATTTTAAGCCAAGAAGTCTTTCTGCGTTGCCGCCGAGAATTTTATCTTTGTTATCCTCGGAAATGTTCAAACGCAGTATCTTTTCTTTTATAAGGTAGGAACTGTCCCAAGGGCAGTCGCTTGCAAAAAGTATCCTGTCAGCCCCATGCTTTTCAACGATAGCCTGCATAAGTTCGTCAGGACACATACTTGTGAAAGCGGTGTCAAAATAAACTTCACCGTCAACTCCTGCCAAAACGTCACGCACCTGCTCCCACATCATGTTTGCACCAAGATGTGCAAGAATGACCTTGAGCTTAGGGTGCTTTTTTATCATGTTCAGCGCCCTCTCAGGTGTGGAGTGGATAAGGTCAGGGGAAACGCAGTCATAGCCCGAATGGAATATAACAGGCAGGTCGGCTCTTTCAATGGCGTCATATATCTTGTCCATGCGCTCATCATCTATCATAAAGCCCTGATAATCAGGGTGAAGCTTTATGCCGTGAAGTCCAAGCTCTTTTATGTGGGCTATCTCCTGCTCATAGTCCTCAGCGTCAGGGTGTATTCCACCGAAGCTTATAAATCTTCCGCCGTCCTGTTGGGCACACCAATCGTTTATAACTCTCTGCTGTGAAGGTTTTGTTGCCACTGATAACAGCACGCCCTTGTCAATGCCCCATTCGTCAAAACGCTGTATGGTTTCCTCAGCAGTGCCTCTTGTGAAAGGAGTTATTCCACTGCAAGCCTGAAGCTTTTCAACAGCCTTTTCCGCTACCTTTGGATTAAAGGCGTGAACGTGAAAATCAATTACCATTTAAAACATCTCTTTCTGAAAATACTCTTCCATATGGTATTATACCACACTTTCAAGCTTCTTTCAACGAATATCGGCAATTTTCACAGTATTTTCATCTAGGGCTATTCCCAGCTTTTCCACAGCTCAGGGCAGAAGCCTACTGTGGCTTTCTTGCCGTTTCTTACGATAGGTGCGGCAAAAAGCTCGGGATAGTCAAGAAGCTTTTCTATCTTTTCCTCGGTGCTTCCAAGATATTTTATGAGCATTGCCTGCTCTCCCTTTGCCTTTGGGTCGATAAGCTTGTCAATATCGCCCACAGCCGCAAGCACTGAGTTAAGCTCGCCCTTGCTAAGCCCCTTTGTAGGCAGGTCAACAGATTGGAACTTTATTCCACGCTCTTTGAAATAACGCTCGGCCTTTTTTGTGTCAAAGGATTTTGACTTGCCGAATATCTGTATGTTCATGGGATTATCTCTCCGTTTCTACATTCAAGAATGATAGTAAAAGGACCGTCATTGAGCAGTGAAACTTTCATGTCTGCACCGAAAACGCCCTTTTCTACCTTGCCTGTAATTTTCTCACCGCAGACCTTGCAGAAGTATTCATAAAGTCTGTTGGCTTCATCAGGCTTGCCTGCATAGATAAATGACGGGCGGTTGCCGTGGTGACAATCTGCATAAAGGGTGAACTGAGAAACGCAAAGAATATCTCCGCCAACATCGTTTATAGAAAGATTTGTTTTGTCGTTCTCGTCAGCGAAAATGCGAAGCTTTGATATCTTGTCTGCAAGCTTGTCGCAGTCAGCCTCAGTGTCCTCCTGACCTACTCCGAAAAGTATCAGAAAGCCCTGTCCTATCTCGCCTGTGACCTTGCCCTCGACCTCAACTTTTGCACTTGTGACCCTCTGTATTACCGCTCTCATCATCCCACCTCCACGGTGTAGCTGTAGGTGTAAACAGCTTCAGGTGCAAGCTTGATAGCGTGAGGCTTGTTTTCGATATCCTCAAAAGCGTCGTCCTCGTAAACAGGCACGCTAGTCCAAGGCTCAAGGCAGATAAACTGAGCGTCAGGGTCACCGGTGGAAGTCCATACTGCAATGCAGTCAGAATGTGGGAATGAAAGCTTTACGAAACCGCCGTCAGACTTTTTCAGGGTGACAGCCTTTGAAGCAGGGTGGTCTTTCATGATAACGTCATAGTCGAAAAGCTCTCTTGTGAGAGTGATAGTCTTTTCACCGTCAAGGATAGTCCTCTCGCCGTTTGGGATAGGCTGAACGATATGCTCGTTTTTCTCGTACTCAACTGTGCATTTGCCACCTTGGATATCGCAGATAAAAGCAGGGTGACCGCCGAGATAGAAGTACATAGCCTTTTCATCAGTGTTCTTTACTGTATTTGTGACGGTGACTTTTGAACCTTTTATGGAGTAGGTGACTTCAAGCTCAAAGTGGTATGGGTATTGAGCAAGTGTCACGTCATTATCTTTTAGGAGAAAGCTCAGTGAATTTTTTGTGCTGCCTGAGAAAGCAAATTCGCTGTCACGGGCGAAGCCGTGGTTTGCTGTCATGTGATATTCCTGACCGCCTGCCTTGTAGGTGCGGTCTTTAGGGGAGCATATGAACGGGAAGAGGATAGGAGCGTAGCGTTTCCAAGCGTCACCGCATTGCCAGAGATATTCTTTGCCGTCCAGTTTGATAGAGTGAAGCTCAGCACCGAAAGTGTCGGCTGAGATAGAGAGTTTATCATTTATTATTTCATAAAGCATAGATCAGACCTCCGAGAGAAAAATTTTATACCTTATTATTATAGCACATTGTTTGGTAGATGTCAAAACCAAGTGAGCAGTGAGGTTATGAGGTCGGCTGGGGTATGGGCGAAAACGTTTGAGAAAAATTAAAAGTCTGTTGAAAATTCTGTCCTAATATCAATATTTTAACAGTTAAATTTTATGACTTTGATACAGAATAACTAAAATATTTTCAATTGTTTGTGTAAGCTGACAAAACTTGTGATGACTATTGACTTTAATTTGGAGATAGTCTATAATAAAATGGTAAGATTATTTAATTGTGCAGTGCTTTTTGTTCACAGCTTCAGACTGCACTGAGGAGAAATGATTATGAATATTAAAGAAGCAAAACAACAGATACTTAATGCAATACAAGCCTATCTCATTAAAGACGAATTTGGCGATTATCGAATTAGCATAGAACATCAGAGACCTGTGTTCCTGCTTGGCGCACCTGGTATCGGTAAGACCGCTATCATGGAGCAGATAGCTCAGGAAACTGGCGTAAACCTTGTTACCTACTCCATGTCCCACCACACAAGAGAGTCTGCCCTCGGTCTTCCTGTTATTGTACATAGAAACTACACTGGTGCTGACGTGCAGATATCCGAGTACACGATGAGTGAGATCGTGGCTACTCTTTATGACACTATCGAAGCCACTGGCATTAAAGAGGGTATTCTCTTCCTCGATGAGATCAACTGCGTTTCCGAGTCCCTTGCTCCTGCAATGCTCCAGTTTTTGCAGTATAAGGTTTTCGGACTTCATCAGGTTCCGGCAGGTTGGGTAGTTGTTACAGCAGGTAACCCACCTGAGTTCAACAAGTCTGTTTCTGAGTTCGATATCGTTACTCTCGACCGTGTTAAGAGGGTCGAGTGTCAGCCTGATTTCGGCGTTTGGAAAGAATATGCTTACTATGCAGGCGTTCACCCTGCTATCATATCATATCTTGAGCTTCACCCTGACCACTATTATATGGTAGACGCAAGCGATAAGAACAACTACCGCTTTGTTACTGCCCGTGGCTGGGAGGACCTTTCTGAAATGATGCAGCTTTATGAGGAGAGCGGTATCCTTGTTGACCACGCTCTGGCTGCTCAGTATGTACAGAACCCAGAGTTCTCAAAGGGCTTTGCGGAATATTATGACAGATTCAACTACTATCGTGAGAAATATGACGTTGACGCTATCCTCGAGGGCGGCATAACTGCTCAGAACATCGCTGACGCAAGAGCGGCAGGCACTGAGGAAGCTGTGGCTCTTATGAATCTGCTTATGGACGGCATCACATACACAATGAGAAGCTGTATCCAAATGGAGAAGATGATAAGACTTATCCACCCAAGAATGGAAGATATCCTTGTGAAGATAAACAATGGTCTTTCATGCCGTCAGATAATCAGTGAACACATCATGGACTGCAACAAGAGCCTTGACAAGGCGGTAAGAGCAAGAAACATCTCGCCGTCTAACAAGAAGATCCAGCACTGGATACTCCACAATCTTGAAGCTTATCTTGATAAGTGTACGAACGAGGGAAGAGATAACAAAAACCGCTGTACTGTTATTTTGCAGAACTCCTTCAACAATCTGCTCCATGGCGCAAACAACGTTACACAGCAGTCTATGAATGGTCTGAAATACGCTTTTGACTTCCTTGAGAATGCTTATGGCGCTGACAGCAATGTTATGAAGAAGTTTATCGAGGAGCTGAAAATAAATTGCCACACCACGAACTTCATCAAGAAGTACGGCTCAGAGCAGTTCTACAGACTTGCAGGTGAGCCTGTTCAGCAGCCTACCTACAACAATCTCTATGACCTTAATCTTACTGATTGCCTTTTAGAGCAGGAATAAGCATAGATAAAAAATGAATATTTACGGGCGAACGCATTTTGCCATACATTGTAATAGTTGCATTGTAGGGGCGAACAGTGTTCGCCCGTTTTAGCTTTATAGGTAGTTTTCAGATACATATTTGTTAATATAAAAAGCTTGTAATTTGCGAAAAAGTGTGATATAATAACTAAGAGTGTATAAACGAGAATCAGTGAGGTTTTTACTATGGGCAAGATTTATGATTTAGGCATAGACGTAGGTTCGACCACGGTCAAGACGGTAATTCTTGACGAGGGCGAGTTTATTTATAACAAATATGAAAGACACTTTTCAAAGGTAAGGGAAACGGTGGCTGAGCAGCTTCGCACTATCAGAGAGCTTTATCCTGATGACAAGTTCAAGATAGCAATAACAGGCTCGGCAGGTCTTGGCATCGCTGAGGCAAGTGGGATCTCTTTCGTGCAGGAGGTCTTTTCTGCTTTTATCGCTGTAAACAAGAAGTATCCAAAGGCTGACGTTGTGGTTGAGCTTGGCGGTGAGGACGCTAAGATAATCTTCCTCACAGGGGGCGTTGAACAGCGTATGAACGGCTCTTGCGCAGGTGGCACAGGTGCTTTTATCGACCAGATGGCAGGACTTTTGGGCGTTACCCCTGACGAGATGAACGACCTTGCTCTTAAGGCTGAAAAGACTTATCCTATCGCTTCAAGATGTGGTGTTTTCGCAAAGTCTGATATTCAGCCGCTTCTTAATCAGGGCGCAAGAAAAGAGGACATATCTGCGTCTATCTTTCAGGCTGTTGTTGACCAGACAGTTTCGGGTCTGGCACAGGGCAGAAAGATCGGCGGTCAGGTGCTTTTCCTTGGCGGTCCGCTTACATATCTCAGTGCACTGAGAAAGGCTTTCAGGACTACTTTGAACCTTGACGAGGAACACGCTATACTTCCTGAAAATTCTTCATGCTATATGGCTTTCGGTGCGGCACTTCATGCTGACACTCTTGCTGAGGAAATGACTATAGACGAAGCTCTTGACAAGATAGTGAACGCAAAGGCTACTGACAATATCGTGGTAGGCAAGCCACTGTTTGCAAGCCGTGAGGAATATAATGCTTTCGTGGAAAGACACAAGAAGTCTGACCTTAAATATGAAGACATCAGAACTTACAGGGGCGACGCTTATCTTGGCATAGACGCAGGCTCGACAACCACAAAGCTTGTGCTTATCACACCTGACGGAAAGCTTCTTTATCAGCACTACTGCTCAAACAAGGGTCAGCCGCTGGATATAATCGCTTCAAAGCTTGAGGAGATCTACAGCCTTGCTACCCCTGAGCTTAACATAAAAGCTTCTGCGGTAACAGGCTACGGTGAGGATCTTATAAAGGCAGGTCTGGGCGTTGACTATGGTATAGTTGAAACTGTTGCGCACTATAAGGCGGCGGCTTATTTCTGCCCTGACGTTGATTTTATCATCGACATCGGCGGACAGGATATCAAGTGCTTCAAGATAAAAAACAACGCTATCGACAGCATTATGCTCAACGAGGCTTGTTCATCAGGCTGTGGCTCGTTCATTCAGACTTTTGCAGGTGCAATGGGATATGACATTGCAGAGTTTGCAAGGCTCGGTTTGTTTGCAAAAGCACCTGTGGAGCTTGGCTCAAGATGTACAGTGTTCATGAACTCATCTGTAAAGCAGGCGCAAAAGGACGGAGCTTCCGTTGAGGATATCTCTGCAGGACTTTCTTCGTCTATCATCAAGAACGCAGTTTACAAGGTAATAAGAGCCAAGTCTATTGACGAGCTTGGCAAGAATATAGTCGTTCAGGGCGGAACGTTCCTTAACGACGCTGTGCTCAGGTCATTTGAAATGGAGCTTGGCAGAAACGTTATAAGACCTGCCATTGCGGGACTTATGGGTGCGTTCGGCTGTGCGCTTTTCGCAAAAGAAAAATCTCAGGGCAGGGACGGCAAGTCAGGCGTTCTTACAAAGGCTCAGCTTGAAGAATTTGCTTACAATTCAAGAGCCGTTCAGTGCGGTGGCTGTGGTGCGCACTGTAACCTTACTATAATAAGATTTAATGACGGCAGAAGATTTACTTCCGGAAACCGCTGTGAAAAGGGTGCAGGCATAAAGATAACCGACAGAACGGAAAACATGATAGAGTATAAGTATAACAAGATACTCTCTTATGCTGACAACAAGCCTGCAAAGCCTATTGCAAAGGTAGGTCTGCCGCTTGCGCTGTCTTATTATGACCTTATGCCGTTTTTCTCAACACTGCTCACAAGCCTTGGATTTGAAGTGGTGCTGTCTGAGGAGTCAACGAGAGATACATATTACAAGGGTCAGCAAACTATTCCGTCTGATACGGTATGTTATCCTGCAAAGCTTTGTCACGGTCATATAGAGAGCCTCCTTGACAAGGGCGTGGACTTTATTTTCTATCCTTGCATGAGCTACAATGCTGACGAGGGTCAGTCGGACAATCACTATAACTGTCCTGTTGTTGCTTATTATCCTGAGCTTCTAAAGGCTAACAATGACAAGCTGAATGATGATAATTTCATCATGCCTTATCTTGACATAAACATCAAAAAGCACGTTGCAAAGGCAATGGCAAGAGCGCTTTCAAAGTATAACATCACTGCAAAGCAGGTGCTTGGAGTGCTTAACAAGGCTTATTCTGAGCAGGTGAGATACCATAGGGATATCGAGTCTAAGGCGCAGGAGATAATCGCTGAGGCAAGGGCTAAGGGTCAGAAGATAATCGTTCTGGCAGGCAGACCTTACCACATCGACCCTGAGATAAACCACGGAATACACAAGCTTATCGCTTCTCTTGGCTTTGCGGTCATCACTGAGGACAGCGTGGCGATGAAGGTGGACACTCCTGCCCTTGACGTTCTCAATCAGTGGACTTATCATTCAAGGCTTTACAGAGCGGCAGAGTATGTATGCGAGAATGATGATATGCAGCTCGTTCAGCTGGTATCCTTCGGCTGTGGTATCGACGCTGTTACAACAGACGAGGTAAGAGCGATACTTGAAGAAAAGGGCAAGCTTTACACTCAGCTAAAGATAGACGAGATAACGAATCTCGGTGCGGCTAAGATAAGACTCAGGTCTTTGGCGGCGGCACTGGAGGAAAAAGAAGCCAGCGCAAATGCTGAGAAGAAAATGGACAAGGAGGCAATGTAATGGCTGAAAAAGAGATAAAACACGCAGGCTCGGACAGAGTAAAAAGGTCTTATTTTGACAAGTCAAGACGTGAGGAATACACTATACTTATACCTGATATGCTTCCTATACACTTCAAGCTTATCATGGCGATATACAAAAAATACGGCTATAACATGGAGCTTTTGCAAAACTGCTCACGAAACGTTATAGACGAGGGACTTAAAAACACACATAATGACGCTTGCTATCCTGCGCTTCTTGTTATTGGACAGTTTATGGACGCTCTCAAAAGCGGCAAGTATGACCTTGAACACACGGCTCTGCTTATGTCACAGACGGGTGGCGGCTGTCGTGCTTCAAACTATATCCACCTTATAAGAAAGGCGCTGTCAACGCAGTTCCCTGAAGTGCCTGTTCTGTCGCTGAATTTCAGCGGACTTGAAAAGGACGCTTCCATAGATATCACCCCTGCCATTGCAATGAAGCTTATTTATGCGGTACTTTATGGTGATATGCTCATGCTTTTGTACAATCAGTGCAAGCCTTACGAGATAGAGAAAAATTCTACGGACGAGCTTTTGGCAAGGTGGCAGCACAGGCTTGGAAAGCTGTTCGCTACCCCGAGCAGATATATGCACACAAAGAGCATTTACAATGCTATGCTCAAAGACTTTGCGGCGCTTCCAAGGACAAAGGAGAAGAAGCCTAAGGTAGGTATCGTGGGAGAGATATACGTTAAGTATTCACCTCTTGCGAACAATCACCTAAACGACTTCCTGCTGTCTGAGGGCTGTGAGCCTAACGTGCCTGGACTGTTGGACTTCGTGCTTTACTGTGCGTCGGACGCTATCAATGACGAGAAGCTTTATGACAAGAAAACCAGCCGCACTCTTATGTACGGCATTGGTTATGATGTGCTTTACAAGTTCCAGAAACAGCAGATAAAGGTCATCAACGAACAGGGCATTTTCCAGCCGCCTCATGATTTTGAACACCTTAGAAAGTGTGCTGATAAGTATATTAGTCAGGGCGTAAAAATGGGCGAGGGCTGGCTCATCACTGCTGAAATGGCGGCTCTTGCAGAAACAGGCACAAAGAACATAATCTGCACTCAGCCATTCGGCTGTCTGCCTAACCACATTGTGGCGAAGGGTATGTCAAGAACTATCAAGCAGGCTTATCCGGACGCAAATATAGTTGCTATCGACTATGACCCGGGTGCGACAAAGGTCAATCAGGAGAACCGCATCAAGCTTATGCTTGCTAATGCGGTCATGGATTAATAGAAAAAAGTTACCCCCTCGGAGCTTGGCTCGGAGGGGGTTCTTGTTTGTTCTTTTACACATAGTTAGGGGAGTTGGTTTGTTGCTTCGACGGGCGAACGCTGTTTGAACCTACACAAGTGGCGTATTTAAGCGGTTTGCGTGGCCGATATAATAATTCTAGTAGGCATATGACGTCTGTTCGGGTTCAACAAAGCTTAGGGATTTAAGCTTCTCTGTGACGTTGTCCACTTCGGCATTTGTTACTTCGAAAGAGACGTCGATAAAGTCAAGGTTAGTGTGGTCATCTTTTGAGGTATAAACATCTATTGCTACACCTACAGAATTTGGCGAAATCTCATGCGGCTTGAAGTGGTCGATATAGTCAGCAAAACTCTTTTTGCGGGTATCAAGTGCTTTATTGTATATATATATTATCTGCATGGCTTCGTCTTTTGAGAGTGTGTCGGAAAGATAGTGGAACGTTACGCCGTCGCTTGTTGAATTCATTACACACACATGGTTAGCGTCGCTGAGTCTTGATCCATTTATCTTGCCTGTGAAGCCGTCACAGAAGTATGCGAGAATGTTCACGCCGAATATGACAATCATATACACTGCGAAAATGCCTACCCATTTTACAAAGCGGACTATTGTGAGCTTTCTGTTTGAGGAGAGTATCCGCACAAGGAGATAGCTCAAGAAAAGCGATGGGAGAAGTATCAGATTGCTTGTGTCGGAGAGGACGTAGGTCGTGACAGTGACTACGGCTAGGATAAGGATAATCTCACGGTAGGCGCTGAATACGAATGGCTTGCCTGTGTCTTTGCCGTCACGTTTTTTGTAGAGAAAGTACAGCAGTGTGATGAGCAGTGCTGAGAAAATGGTGCTTCCAATAAGAAGAAGCAGGAGATTTGTGGAGTAGCCGAGGTCCATAAGCTTTGCTGGGAGAGCGCTCCATACAGGGCAGTAGTTAAAGAAGTTTTCCAGGTCATATAGATACTGTACGGTGTATGGGTTAATGGTGGAGTAGTGTATGCAAGCAGGGAGAGCAACCTCGCAGGCTGTTATTATCACCGCTGTGTAGAGCATTTCTGCAAGCCTGCCGCAGCATATCATGCACAAAAGCACCGCAAGTATCACAAAAAGGCTTGTGGAAAGCTGTAAGAACATAAATACGGCGGAATATCTTGCCAACATGTTCAGTGTGATATCCGTTGTGAGGAGTATGGCGATAAACTGAATGATGTTCCAGAATATCACAGGCAGGATATGCAGCTTCAGCAGAGTGAGAAGCTTTGAGAAGAAGCGTTCTTTTGCACCGACTGGGAGAGAATACGCAAGGTCTGCGTGGGGTTTGCTGAAAAGCTCACGGAAAAGGGTGAAAACTGTGAACACTGCGCACAGCGCTATCGCCGCAATACATACATATGCAATGGCATAGCCCTCATAATAGTTCGTTTCGCTTTCGATGTAGTGGGTGATGAACTTTCGTATGGACATCTGCATGATAAAGTTCATGAACAGCACAAGGTTTGTGATGACGAAAAGCAGTTTGTTCACCTTGAAGTCACGGCGTGAGGTCTTTATTATTCTATTCTTGGCTGACAGCATATCCACGCACCTCCATTTCGTAAATGAAAATCTCTTCAAGTGTGAGAGGGACAAGCTCCAGAACGGCAGGGGAGAGAGCAGAAAGCTTTGCGGTGATATCCGCTTTTTCGCCCTTTGCCACCACGGTGGAAACTCTTCCGAGTTTTTTGAAACTGAGCACTTCGACGCCTGCGTTTTCTATGGCGGAGCGGTCAAGCTCCCCCTCAGGCAAGGCTATCTGCACCTTTTCAAAGCCCTCTCTTACATCATCGATATCCTTGGCAAAAATGACTTCGCCTTTGTGCAGGAGCATTGCTTTGTCGCAAAGCTCGCCTATCTCGGTGATGTTGTGGGAGGACACGATAAGGGTCGCACCACGGTCGAAAATATCGTCAACTATCATGGTGCGGATAAGTCTGCGCATGGCAGGGTCAAGGCCGTCAAAAGCCTCGTCAAGGAGGATATACTTTGTTCGGCAGGCAAGTGCAGCCGCAACGATAGCCTGCCTTTTCATGCCCTTTGAAAACTGGGACAGAGGTTTCTTCCGTGGCAGGTCAAGTTTTGAGATAAGGTCATCGAACACCTTGTCGTCAAAGGTCGGGTAGCTGCATTGGTAAAAGCTTTTCAGGTCATTCACTGTCAGTCTTGAAAACTGCACCGTTTCGTCGCTAACAAAGAAGATGTTCTCCTTAGCCTGCGGTCGGTCATAGACCTCTGTTTTGTCAATGGTGACGCTGCCGCTGTCGGGGCGGTAGATCCCGCTTATGACACGCAGCAGGGTGGATTTGCCTGCTCCGTTCGAGCCTACAAAGCCGTATATGCAGCCCTCGGGGATATCCAGGGTGACGGCTTTCAGTGCCTCGTGATCTTCGTCTGCGTTTTTGAATGTAAGTGACAGGTCTTTTATCTCTATCATTCTTTGTCACTCCTTTCTTTCTGTTCCTCCGCCAGTTCTTCAAGGACGGAGGTAAGCGATCCAAGGCTTATGCCTGCCTGCATTGCGGCGGCGGCATGGAGCTTAAATTCTTCCAGCAATTTTTTCTCTATAGAGCCTTTCTGCTTTGCCACAAAGCAGCCTTTTCCTGCCACAGAATAGATTATCTCGTCATGCTCAAGTCTGCTGTAGGATTTGGCGACTGTGTTTGGATTCAGACCCAGTTCCTTTGCCAACATTCTTGAGCTTGGCAGCTTATCGTTTTCTTTCAGCACGCCTTTTGATATAAGGCTTGAGAACTGGCTGCATATCTGTTCGTAAATAGGTGCTCTTCCTGTAAGATCAAGCGTTATCACCTTGAATACCTCCTTTCGATTTTGTTGTTTCGTTTCATTTGTTCTACTGTACTAACTGTATTATCTGTTGTAGTACACTTAGAGTGTACAACTATAAGTCTGATTTGTCAAGGAGCGTGGATAATTTTCAGCACTTATCACAATACTGCGTCGTTTTGATAGTTGGAAATGTACAAAAGTTTAGGCCTTGGGGAGGGAAATATTATTAAAATGTAAAAAATGTGTTTAAAGGGCTTTGGGACTATTGACAGGGATGAAAAATAGTGCTATACTTTAATACATAAAAGCTTAAAAGCATAAAATCTTTAAAGTGATAAATTTTATACAGGCGTGATAAGTACCTGCTTTTGGAAAGGAAGTAATCACAATGGCAAATCAGGCAAAGACAATAAATCAGAAAGGCGACCTTATGTCATATCGTCCTGATATAAAGCTTCTGGACGCAACTATCCGTGACGGAGGACTTGTAAATAATTTTGGATTTTCAGACGAGTTTGTAAAAGAACTCTATAAAACTAACATAAAATCAGGCGTTGAATACATGGAGTTCGGCTACAAGGCTTCTAAGGAGCTTTTTGACGTCAAGGGGTTCGGTAAGTGGAAGTTCTGTGATGAGGAGGATATCAGGGCTATCGTTGGCGAGAATGACAGCCCTCTGAAGCTTTCTGTTATGGCTGACGTTGGCAGATGTGATTTCAAGAAAGATATCCTGCCAAAGAGTGAGAGCGTTATCGACATGATAAGGATCGCAACATACACTCATCAGATGCCTGGTGCGCTGGAGATGATAAACTACTGCCACGATATGGGCTATGAAACGACTATCAACATCATGGCTGTTTCTGCAAGCCGTGAGGACGATATCGCACAGGCTCTTGACCTTGTGGCAAAAAGCCCTGTTGACGTTATTTATCTTGTTGACAGCTACGGCTCACTTTTCCCAGAGCAGGTGAGAAGACTTACTGCGCAGTATTGCGAGGTGGCTGAGGCTAGTGGCAAAAAGGTGGGCGTTCATATGCACAACAATCAGCAGCTCGCTTTTGCAAACACTATCGAGAGCATTTCTCACGGCGCAAGCTTTGCGGACGCTACAATGAGCGGAATGGGCAGAGGTGCAGGAAACTGCTTTATGGAGCAGATGCTCAGCTTCCTGAGAAACCCTAACTACAAGCTTACTCCTACACTGAAATTTGTTGAAAAGTACGTTGCTGAGGAGAGGGCAAAGGGTTCACAGTGGGGCTATGACGTGCCTTATATGCTCACAGGTGCGCTCAATCGCCACCCTCGTGCGGCTATCGCTTTCCTGAAGGATAACAGAACAGATTACAATGAATTGTATATGGATCTTCTTAACGAGTTGTCATAAAATCATTCTTCATATAAACGGCGTTTCCATAGTGATGTGGGACGTCGTTTTTGTGTTGCATAATTTTTTATCATATGTTATAATTATTTTATGTTTTCATAAAACCTTTTGGCGGATATCTCGTCATTATAGATGAAAGGACTTTCAAAGAAGTTAGGCGAGCCTTGTGAGGTGTTGCCTAAATGTAAGGGGGGCGGAAAAATGGAGGACAGCAGGATAATTGAGCTTTATGAAAGCAGAGATCAGCAGGCTATTTCACAATCGGATATGAAATACGGCGGATACTGTTATTCTGTGGGCTACAATATTCTTGGAGTCAGGGAGGACACGGAGGAGTGCGTGAACGAAACTTGGCTTAGGGCATGGAACTCCATTCCGCCACAGAAACCCAGAATGCTGTCGGCATTTTTCGGGCGGATAACAAGAAATATCGCATTTGACAGATACCGCGCGTCAAAGGCCGCAAAGCGTGGAAAAGGTGAGATAGCGGCAGTCTTGGAGGAGCTTGACGAGTGCATACCTGACAAGGACACCACCGAGAGTCTTTGCGACGGCAGACATCTTGAGGGGCTTATAAACGAATTTCTTGGCGAGTTGCAGGAGAGAGACAGAAATATATTTCTCCAGCGATATTGGTTTGCAACGCCTATAAAAGAGATATCAAAAAAGTATGCTATGAACCTGAACACAGTTAAGGCGAGCCTTTTCAGAAGCAGAAATAAGTTAAAGGCTTTGCTTGAAAAGGAGGGAGTTCTTTTATGAAAACAACAGGAGAGGATATTTTCAAGGCTTTGGAAAATGCTGACGAGCATTACATTGAAGAATGCAGACAGAGCGGCAGCGGCATAAAGATAAAAACCATATGGACAAAGTGGGCGGCTGTGGCGGCTTGCGGTGTTATCGCTGCGGCGACGGGTGTTATGATGTTTGCAGGCAGATCGGACAAAGATATAAAGGCAAAGTCTGCGGCTGACCAGCAGATGGCAGACGAGGAAGCAACAGTGTCATATAGAGTTCCTTGGGACGAATATGCAATGAATGCAAAATATGAGACGTTTGAATATAACGATGTGGAATATGTTTCAATGGGACATGTTGATAAGTCTTTTCTTGACAGCAAGCTCACCACCATGACTCTTGAAACGGAAAACTATGAGACAAACAAAAAGGAAACAACAAAAGCGGATATTTATTCAATAAAGGACTTGTCACCAAGCGTTTATCTGGCGGTGGTCTTTGATGACGGCTCTGTGGCGTGGTATGATGATTGGAAATACTCACCTGATTACAAAGTCGATATGACCCTTGATGACATAATAAATGACGTAAGTCTTGAAAAAACGGCTCGTGTGGACTATGCTTACAATGACGCAGGAATGGGCAGGCTCAGAAAGTATACTAATACTGACCTCTCAAATCTGCTTGACCTGTTAAAGGACGATAATGGTTCATACAATGCGGTCTATGAGGGAGACGCTTATGAGAGCGACCCTGATATTAATTTGTCGGTAACAAATGATGATGAATATTACATTGATGGCGGAATAACAATAAGCTTCTATGTAGAAAGACTTGACGTCAACGGTACGGCTTATTTTACTGCTAACGGAGATCTGTATGTTCAGCTTTTTGCAGGAGATATATTAAAATTTGATATAGGCGGTGAAAAGGCAGAAAAGCTTGAAAACTGGCTCAATGAGAACTGCGAATACACTGACGTAAAGAAAAACGCTGAGGTCGCTGACGATGTTGACCCTAGTGAGAAAGCTGTGACTTCTGTTGCCAAGGACGATTCTGATATGGCTGACGAAGTTGATATTGGATATATCGACTATTTTGAGGACGTTGGGGACAATACCTTTACAACAAAGGACGGCAGGCTCACGGCGAAATACTCCTATGAGGTAAGCGGAGGCGAGTTCATAAGCCATATTACCTACACAAACAACTGGGACAAGGACATGGCGCTTGACTTCACGACTGACCAGTATATCACCACAGAGGACAGTAAGGGCAATTCCACGAGCTATGGCGAAAATGGCGACAGAAACACCATGAACACTTTGCTCAAAGCCGGAGAGAGCTACACGTATGACAACAAGACGGATATTGGTGCCGACTACGTGAAAGGCACGGCAAAGATAACGCTTATCGCAAACACTGCAAGCGATAAAAACTGCAATGGAGTAAACTATGTGACGCTAAAAGATATAGAGATAGATTTTCAGTAATGAAATAGTTTAATGTATAGTGGAGAACTGAGTTTTTTCGATAAAAAGATAAAAGCCTGTCGTATCGGACTGATACGGCAGGCTTGATTTTATTTGTGCTTGTAGACCACACGCTCTTTTACGTCTATCTGCTTGTAGGATATTTTGAAGCCTATCCATGTGGCAAATGGATAGAGTAGAGGGAATATGGCGGTCATGATGAAAACAAATGGGGACATATTTTTCACGTCGGCAGAGTGGGCAGCCCAATCTATAAGAGGATAGAAGCAGGCGTCGAGAAGCTTATAGGCAGGCATGAAGTTGAACGAGCCGCTGAATTTTGATATCATCAGCAGTATCATTGTTATGTAGCATGGTATGCTTGCAATAAGACCAAGTGTGAAGCCATAGTTAGGGCAATCCTTTTCACCGTGGAATGTGACCTTATTTCTGGCTTCCTCTCCCTGTTTCAGACCAAAGTCAGCCATAAGGCAGACCACTGTGAGAAGTCCTGTAAGACCGAAAATTATATTTGCCAATGCACCGAAAGGCTTTGCAACTGCGATAAAAAAGAGAAATACGAAAATTCCGAAGAACTCTGTTTCAACCCATTTCAGCAGTGCAGTTAGTATGGCTTTTTGTTTGTTGTATTTTTCCATTTTAATACTCCCGATAAAAATAGTATAAGATGATTATACCACGTTATCGTGATATTTTCAACCATTATGCAGATTTTTCATCTGATAATCACAAAAGCTTCGGGCAGGATAATAACATAAAAAGGAGAGTGATAGCCATGAAAAAGCGTGACAAGAGCTGTTTTCCGCAGGCTTCAGACGGCACAAAGGTATACAAGCCCCATGACGTTATCTCGGCAGGACAGGAATATGTTGTGACGGACAATTACACTGCGCCAAACGGCAGAGTATACAATCGTCAGGAGCAGAATGCAGGCTGGGCGAGAAAATGGGTAGACGAGAACGAAAAGTAGCCGTTGAAAAACCTCCGGAGGTGTGATATAATTACAGTATATCATGATCTGCGGGGGGTATTTTTATGAAAAAGACAGCATTAGTAACAGGTGGCTCTGGCGGGATAGGCTCGGAGATATGCAGGGCGCTTGCTGAGGACGGCTGGCAGGTGGCTGTATGCTACAAGAATGGCAGGGCGGCGGCGGAAGCTTTGGTATCTGAGCTTAAAGAGCGTGGCTTATGTGCAGAGGTTTTTTACTGCGACATTGGCGACAAGGACAGTATAGATAAATGCGTGGCGGAAGTCAGGGACAGTTTGGGCTTTGTTACGCTTCTTGTAAACAACGCAGGCACAGCGGATATAGAGCTTTTCACTGACATGACTGACGAGAAGCTATGCGAGATGATGAACGTGAATCTGCTTGGCGCAATGCGTATGAGCAGGGCGGTGCTTCCTGAGATGATAAGGGAACATAGCGGAAATGTGATAAATATAACCTCCGTATGGGGCGAAAAGGGAGCTTCCTGCGAGGTTGCATACTCGGCGGCAAAGGCTGGGCTTATAGGATTTACGAAGGCGTTGGCGAGGGAAGTTGCTATAAGCGGTATAAGGGTGAACTGCGTATCCTGCGGAATGATAGACACGAAAATGAACGGCGAGCTGACGGAGGAAGATGTTCGTGTGATAGTTGATGACATACCGGCAGGCAGGATAGGCAAGCCGAGAGATGTGGCGAATATTGTGCGTTTTCTCAGTGGAGAGGGAGCAGATTACATTCACGGGCAGGTCGTCAGAGTTGACGGGTGCTGGATATAGGTCACTCGCCGTGACGGGCATTTTACGCTGCAATTTGTGATATGATGTAATTTTGCACCGCTTTTTGAAATGTGTAGGGGGAGCGATGCTGTGGTTGCCATATCCTTGATGCCAAATTATTTTGGGGTGACATAGTGTGATATTTTTCAACAATTCAACAGGCGAGAAATATCGGGCTGTCGCATTTCGGTGAAACCGAAATTGAGCCAAGCCCCTACAATTCTGAATTTCTACAAGTTTTGAGAACGGGCGAACGATGTTCGCCCCTACAGATCATTCGGGCTAGTTTGTTGTGCTGCAAAATCGCTACGCCCGGTGCTTGTGCACAACTTTGGTCAGCTATGCTAATTCCTCATTCCTCACTCCTCATTCCTCATTCATTGTGTATACTCTCCACACACATCTGCATATACTAAGTTAAAACATTTCTCCCCATCAGGACAAGGAGGTCAGTATATGGATTATCTTATGCTTGTGGATAAATTCAATCCCATAGATATGGGATTTTACGATCGTGTGGAGTTGACAGAGGTGAACGGCAAGTTTATGGAATCTCAGGCAGGAAACAGGCTCAGGCTTCTGCTCAAAAAGGCGGAAGCTGACGGCATAAAGCTGAAAATTATTTCTGCCTATCGCTCTTTTGAATATCAGCAGATGCTTTGGGAGCGTGAAGTATCTCACGAAATGTGGGGCGGTCTGAGTTATGAAAAGGCTGTGGAAAAGGTGGGCAGAACTCTCGCTCTCCCCGGGTCAAGCGAACACAACACCGGGCTTGCTGTGGATCTCGGCAGAGAGGGTGACAATGATGTGAGCGACGATTTTTACAAGACGCCTGAATCACGGTGGCTTTGTGCAAATGCCGCAGATTTCGGCTTTATTCTCCGCTATCCTCGCCTTAAAGAGCAGATGACCGGCATTGATTTTGAGCCGTGGCATTATCGTTATGTGGGCGTTGAAGCCGCTCGTATCATTGCCGCAGGCGGGCTTTGCCTTGAGGAATTTCTGCACTTTTACTCGGAAAAATATATCTGAAAATCCTGTGAAAATAATTGACAGAAGGAGCATTGTGTAGTATAATTATAACAAAGCTATGAGCGATAGCCGCAAGTTTTTGTATGCTATTGCGAAAGAAAGGAAGTTTTGTTATGTCAAACTATTCAAGAAAAAAGTCGTTCTGGACTTTAATGGGTGCGATGATACTTGTTGTTGCGTCAACTGCGCTTTTTGTATACAAATATTTTGAGGATAAGGAGCATGCCGAAAAGTGGAAAGACTATGAGGAGTGCGGTATACAGTAAATAACAGACAGCTTTAAAGGCACTGCTTTTTGTGAGCAGTGCCTTTGTATATCAACACAATTCATTGATGTAAAGTTTATCAAAATCGCTGAAAAAGCGTGCTTGCACTTGAAATGCGGTTTGAAATGTGATATAATAGTCGTAATGACCTGATGACAAACTTGTTCTAGGGAGGGACGTTATAATGCAGATAAGAGAATCAGCTGAAAATTATCTCGAAACGATACTTATTCTCAGCCAGCGCAAGGGCAAAGGCGAGGTAAGAAGCATAGATATAGTAAACGAACTTGAGTTTTCAAAGCCGAGCGTAAGTGTGGCAATGAAAAATCTCCGTGAGAACGGCTATATAACTGTTGACAAGGACGGTTATATTCGTTTGACAGACAAGGGCTTGGAGATAGCCGAGAAAATGTATGAGCGTCATACGTTGCTTTCACAGTGGCTCATAAAGCTTGGTGTTGACGAGAAAGTTGCAGTAGAGGACGCTTGCCGTATGGAACACGTTATCAGTGCGGAGTCCTTTGCGGCTATCAAAAAGCACACAGGTATGGCTTGATAAGATGATAATTGCCGTGGGTCTTCCTGCGGCATTTTTTTTATTGCAAACAAAAAAGGGAGAACAGCTTGTGCCGTTCTCCTTTTTGTTATTTGAATTTGTCTTTGAGCTTGTCAAAGAATGTTTTGCGCTTTGCGTAGTTCTTTTCACCGAGGGACTTTTCGTAGTCACGGAGCTTTTCTTTCTGCTCTTTGGTCAGATTGCGTGGAACTTCAACTGTTACACGAACGTAGTGGTCGCCGTGGTCGTTTCTGTTTACCTTCTTTATGCCCTTGCCTCTCAGGCGGAACACTGTGCCTGTCTGTGTACCCTCTGGCACTGTGTATTTTACCTTGCCGTCAACTGTAGGAACTGTTATCTCGTCACCGAGAGTAGCCTGTGCATAAGTAAGCGGTATCTCTGTCCACACGTCATAGCCGTCACGCTCGAAAATAGGGTCAGGTCGAACTGTAATGTTGATGTGCAGGTCGCCGTTAGGACCTCCGTTTATACCGCAGTTGCCCTCACCGCCTACTCTAAGTGTCTGACCATCGTCGATGCCAGCAGGAACGTTTATCTCCTTTTCAGATACCTTCTTTACTCTGCCCTGACCGTTGCAGGTATGGCAAGGGTTGTCGATTATCTGACCCTTACCGCCACAGCGACTGCAAGTCGTGGTCTGAGCGATGTTTCCGAAAGGCGTTCTCTGTGTTATCCTTACTGTACCAGTGCCGTGGCAGTCAGGACAGGTCTTAGGCGAAGAACCTGCGGCTGCGCCTGTGCCGTGACAGTCAGGACATTTTTCAGCTCTGTTTATGCGAAGTTTCACAGTCTTGCCCTTGCAGGCTTCCATGAAGTCAAGAACAACGTTCGCTCTTATATCCTCGCCACGTCTTGGTGCGTTAGGGTTAGCAGAACGTCCGCCGCCGAAGCCACCGCCAAATCCACCGAAAATGGAATCGAAAATATCGCCCATATCGCCAAATCCGCCGAAGCCTCCTGCACCTGCTCCACCGCCTGCACCGTAGTTCGGGTCTACGCCTGCGTGACCAAACTGGTCATATCTTGCTCTTTTATCTTTATCTGAAAGTACCTCGTAAGCCTCGTTTACTTCCTTGAACTTCTCCTCACACTCTTTGTCGCCGGGGTGAAGGTCAGGGTGATACTGCTTTGCAAGCTTACGGAATGCCTTTTTTAATTCATCGTCTGTGGCAGTTTTAGAAACGCCAAGCACTTCATAGTAATCTCTTTTTTCAGCCATATAAACGCCCATGCTCTGTAAGCTGCAGATCGTGAAAGTCTTGGGGCATGGGCTTGCCTCCTTTTTGTAAGTATAGTCCTTTCACGCTTTTCACACAGCCTTTTAATACGGCAATAGCCCCTGCTCGAAAAATCGGAGCAGAGGCAGCCGTTATGATTTATTCTGCGTCAGTAAATTCAGCGTCTATAACGTCATCGCCACCGTTGTTTGAAGCGCCGCCGTTGCTGCCGCCATTTGCTCCGCCCATGTTGTTAGGGTCAAAGCCTGCGGCACCGCCTGCTGCCTGCTGTGCCTGTGCAGCCTGCTGATATACCTTAGTTGCAACGCCCTGGAATGTTTCCTCAAGCTCCTTGTGCTTAGCCTTGATAGCCTCGATATCAGTACCCTTGAGGGCTTCCTTAAGAGCGTCTATCTTAGCCTGACAAGCTGACTTGTCAGCAGCGTCTACCTTGTCGCCGAACTCGCCCAGTGACTTTTCAGCCTGGAAGCAAAGCTGATCAGCAGCGTTTCTAGCGTCAACGTCCTCTTTCTTCTTAGCGTCCTCTGCTGCGAATGCCTCAGCTTCCTTGACAGCCTTATCTATATCGTCCTTAGACATATTTGTTGAAGAAGTGATCGTGATGTTCTGCTCCTTGCCTGTGCCAAGATCCTTAGCGGAAACGTGTACGATACCGTTAGCGTCGATATCGAATGTTACCTCGATCTGTGGAACACCTCTTGGAGCAGGAGCGATTCCGTCAAGTCTGAACATACCGAGCTGTTTGTTGTCCTTTGCGAACTCACGCTCACCCTGAAGTACGTTGATATCAACGGCTGACTGATTATCAGCGGCAGTTGAGAATATCTGTGACTTCTTTGTAGGGATAGTTGTGTTTCTCTCGATGATCTTTGTGCAGATACCGCCCATTGTTTCAAGACCAAGTGACAGTGGAGTTACATCGAGGAGGAGCAGTCCGTCCTTAACGTCGCCTGCGAGTACGCCGCCCTGATATGCAGCGCCAAGTGCTACGCACTCATCTGGGTTGATGCCCTTGAATGGCTCTTTGCCAAGGAATTTCTTAACAGCTTCCTGAACGGCTGGTATTCTTGAAGAACCGCCGACCATAAGAACCTTCTGAAGGTCGTTAGCTGACAGACCAGAATCTGAAAGTGCCTGACGAACTGGTCCCATTGTTGACTCAACAAGGTCAGCTGTCATTTCGTTGAACTTAGCCTGTGTAAGTGTCATTTCAAGATGCTTTGGACCTGTAGCGTCTGCTGTGATGAATGGGAGAGAGATAGTTGATGATGCTGTAGATGAAAGCTCTATCTTAGCCTTCTCAGCAGCTTCCTTGAGTCTCTGCATTGCCATTTTATCCCCTGAGAGGTCAACACCCTCAGTCTTCTTGAACTCTGCGATCATCCAGTCGATAATTCTCTGGTCGAAGTCGTCGCCGCCCAGGTGGTTGTTACCTGCTGTGGCAAGAACTTCTGTAACACCGTCGCCCATTTCGATGATAGATACATCGAATGTACCGCCGCCCAGGTCATAAACCATGACCTTCTGGTCCTCTTCCTTATCAATACCGTAAGAAAGTGCAGCGGCTGTTGGCTCATTGATGATTCTCTTTACTGTCAGACCTGCGATCTGACCTGCGTCCTTAGTAGCCTGTCTTTGTGCGTCTGTGAAGTAAGCAGGAACTGTGATAACAGCCTCTGTTACCTTTTCGCCCAGATAAGCTTCAGCGTCAGCTTTCAGCTTCTGGAGTATCATAGCTGAAATTTCCTGTGGAGTGTAATCCTTGCCGCCCATGTGAGCCTTGTAGTCAGAGCCCATATGTCTCTTGATAGAAATTACAGTGTTGTCATAGTTTGTGACAGCCTGTCTTTTTGCTACCTGACCGATAAGTCTGTCGCCGTTCTTTGAAACGCCAACTACTGACGGAGTTGTTCTTGCGCCCTCGCTGTTAGGGATAACAACGGCTTCGCCGCCCTCCATAACTGCTACACAAGAGTTTGTTGTACCTAAATCTATACCGATGATTTTGCTCATAAGATCAAGTCCTTTCAAAATTTACTTAATTTATATCAAGACTTTAAGTCCCGATGTCTTTGTTTATGGGTTTGCGACTATTACCATTGCGTGTCTTATTACCTTGCCGCCTATGGTGTAGCCGTTTTGAAGCACCTGCGCCACAATATTTTCACCGAGGTCAGGGTCGTCAACTGTGCTTACAGCCGTTGCGACGTTCGGATCAAATTCCTTGCCCGCAAGCTCCATGACCTCAACGTTGAGTTTTTTCAGAGCGTCGCTGAACTGATTGAAGATCATTTCAACACCCTGTTTATAAACTGCGTCCTGAGTTTCTGTGCCTAACGCTCTTTCAAAGTTGTCAAACACCGGCAGGAAGCCGTTTATCACATTTCCCTTTGCTGTGTCTGTAAGCTCCAGTCTTTCCTTTGCGCTTCTTTTTCTGAAGTTATCATATTCAGCCATAAGTCTGAGATATTTGTCATTAGCCTCGGCAAGCTCTTTTTTCAGCTTTTCTGTTTCGCTCTCCTCCGCCTTTTTCTCTGTATCCTCAGTGGCATTTTCTGCGGTATCCGCCGCTTCTTTCACTTCTTCGCTTTCAGCAGAGGTGTTTTCCTCTTTTTCAAGCTCGGTGTCCTTTTCAGTTTCCTTACTCAATTTACGCCGCCTGCCTTTCTTTTTATTCGTTTTCGTCATCTTCTTTGTTTTGCTCTTGTGGCTTTTCGGATATCATTTCCGATATCTTCCCTGTGAAATACTCGAGATATGGGATAAACTTCGCATAGTCGAGCCTCATAGGACCTATAAGCCCCAGCGCACCTGCTGTTTTGCCGTCCTTTGAGAACGGAGCTGTTATAATAGAGGAGTTGTGGATAACAAACCCGTCACGCTCAGGGGAGAACATAACGTGAAGCCCTGAGAACGTATCGTCAATAAATCCTTTAAGCTCCTTCTGATTATCGAGAAAGCTTATTATCTCATTTTGGTTGAAGTCCTTGCAGGTGAGAAGATTACTCTGACCTTTGATAGACACGCTGCTCATTTCCTTTGTCATCTTCATTATCTCGGAAACAAGCGGTGAAAGGGTCATCATGTACGTTCCCATTGCTTCTGTGAGCTTTTCAAGATAAGCGTCCGAAAGACTGTCGATAGGCACGCCGTTGAGATTTTCCTTTACGAAGTTATCAAAAAACTCAAGCTGATCCTGACTGAGGTCGAACTCCAATCGGCAAACCTTATTCTTAATAGAGCCGTTGGACGTTATCATCAAAATAACGTACATTCTCTTTCCTGTAGGTATTACCTCTACCTTTGAGATAAGCGAGAACTTTGGCGTTGCGTTTGCGACCACCGCCGCACATTTCGTAAGATCCGCCAATGCCATTGAAGCCTTGTTCACAAGGTCTTCCTCTGTGACATATTCCTGCGGTATCATTGAATCCAGCATCTTCTTTTCATTTGCTGTAAGCTGGTTTTGTTCCATGAGCTGGTCAACATAAAGCCTGTAGCCCTTATATGTTGGTATTCTGCCTGCGGAGGTGTGTGGCTGTTCGAGATAGCCTTGCTTCTCAAGCTCTGCCATTTCATTTCTTATGGTCGCTGAGGACGCTTTGACGTGAGCCATTATCGCCTTTGAGCCTACAGGCTCGCCTGTTACGATATATTCATTGACTACCGCTGAAAGTATTTTCAGCTTGCGGTCGTCCATTTGCTCACCACCCGTTCTTCTTGTTAGCACTTATTGTATTTAAGTGTTAGCACTCTTTCTTCTCGAGTGCTAAGTATAGTTTATACCCTTTTGACGATTTTGTCAAGGGGTTTAAGACTATTTTTCTCACAAATTTCAAAAATATTTGAACTTCTTTTCCGTCATATTGCACAACGCTTTGCTGAAAATGCAAAAAAGCGGGCAGACCGCAGTGGTCTGTCCGCCCGATGTTGGAAAAAGATCAGATAAAATTATTCTTTTGTATAAGCAGAAAGATCAGGAACAGCAAGCAGGCTGTCGTCTGCTTCGCCCATGGAATCTACAGTGAAATAAACTGCACTTGATTCGTCAGCACCCTCTGGGAGCAGAACTACCTGCTTAAGGTCATATGTAGCGCCGTCAAAGCCGTAAACTATCTGACCCTCACCGCCTGAAACACTGCTGTCGAGGTTATAATACTCGTGAACAACGTTTGTTGTTGTGTCAATATATGCGTGGTCAAAATCGAGGGTCGCGCCGAAAAGAATGTCGGCTGACTTCCACTGATTTCCGTCGTCGTCCTCAATGCTGTAGGTGGTCGTGCCTTCTGAAACGTTGTAAAGCTTTCCGTCGCCAGGGCAAACTGTGTATGACTTCATGCCCTGAACTGTGAGTGCCTGATAAGCCTTGCCGTCCTTTATGCAGATAGTATACTTTGTGCCGTTGTTTGACATCTGACCTGTAAGGTTCGCAAGATAGTTGCCCTCATACTTGTCTTTCATCTGCTCGAAAGCTCTGAAATCACCGTCAACGTCATAATCCGTTGTGCCTACGTTTGCGGAAGTGCTGTCAGCTGTGCTTTCGTCAGCTGTGCTTTCGTCTTCTGTGCTTTCAGCAGGAGCGGTAGATTCTGCGGCAGCCGTTGTTGTAGTAGTTGTTTCAGCCTTTGAAGAGCTTGCAGTATAGCTCCCAGTGCAGCCTGCCATTGCTGTACACATTGCCAAAGCTGCAATAATAGTTACCATTTTCTTGTTCATAATATTTTGCCTCCGAAAAATGACAAGGATTACTCGGCTGACTCAGCGCCTGACTCAACATCGAGTTCAGCGTCATAAGGGATATCGTCAGTGCTCATATCGAAAGACTGCTCTGTCCAACTGTCAAAATCGTCAGGGAGCTTGACCTCAACGTTTTCAGTTGTGAATGAGTTTACTGTAACAGTAGTCGTTGAGCCGTCAGAGATAGTTTCTATCTTAACAAGATCCTTTGTGTCAGCATTGAAGTAATACTTGAATGTTGTTGTGAAAGAATAATCGTCAGAATCGCTTGTGTCGAGAGTTACGCCTGATTCAAGCTCGATGCCAGGATCTTCTGTGTTTTCAAAAGTTTCGCAGATAAGACCGTCGTCAGTTGTTTCAGAGCTTATGAACTTGTAGCTGTCGTTAATGCCGTAGCCTATTTCGCTCTTGAAGTCGTCGATAGATTCTTCCATATCAACAGTGTAATACGTTTTTGACTCGCTGTCAAGTGTGTACATAACTCCGTCGATATTATAGATATCCATATCCACGCCCATAAAGTTCATTTTCATGTGCATATTTCCGCCTGCTATCTCAACAACAGCTGATGAATTGTCATATTCGCTTGCCACTGTCATGTCGATAGCAAGGCTCTCGCCCTGTATCTTCTTTGTATACTGCGCTGTGAGAGTATCCTCGAGATCTGTGGCTGTGCCTGCTTCTGAAGCAGTTGACTCGTCAGCGGCTGCGCTTGTTTCTGCCTTTGATGTGCTGTCTGCTTTTGATGAGCTTGAAGAATTGCTGTCAGAACAGCCTGCCATTACTGCGCATGACATTATAAGTGAAACGAGAAGTGCAGTTATTTTTTTCATTATAAATACCTCTTTCTAAAATTTTAATAAATTATTATTGTTATATAACCTATACTCAAAACTATAACATATTTCACAAATAGCGTCAATAGATTTTGTGAAATATTTTTCCCTTTTCGTATCGAATCACAAATCAGCAAAGCTAAGAAAGCATGATTTAGGTATTTATAATCAAACATATTTGTGGTATAATGTGAATAGTAAGAATAAAAGGAGCGAATTATGAGATACGATAATATACATAAAGGCAAATTTCTATCAAGACCGAACAGGTTTATCGCCAACGTTGAGATAGACGGCAAGTCTGAGGTCTGTCATGTGAAAAATACGGGCAGATGCAAAGAGCTTTTGGTGGAGGGGTGTACTGTTTGGCTTGAACATTCAGACAGCGAATCGAGAAAGACCGCTTTTGACCTTGTTGCGGTGGAAAAAGGTGACAGGCTCATAAACATGGACAGCCAAGCCCCGAATAAGGCGGTAGGGGAGTGGCTGAGAGAAAAAATGCCTTTTGGCGAGGGCTTCTCGGTCTATCCCGAAAAGAAATACGGCAATTCACGCTTTGACTTTTACTTAGAGTCGCAGGATAGGAAGATCTTCATGGAAGTCAAGGGCTGTACGCTGGAGAAAGACGGCGTTGTGCTTTTCCCTGACGCTCCTACCCTCCGTGGGGTGAAGCATATAGAGGAGCTTTCTCACTGCCTTGATGATGGGTATGAGTCTTATATAATGATACTCGTTCAGATGAGCGATGTGAAATATTTCACTCCCAATTATGACACTCACCCTGAGTTCGGAGAGGCTTTGGAGAAAGCTTCCCGAAAGGGTGTGAAGATACTATGCTATGACTGCAACGTGACCCATGACTCTATGACAGTTGGCAAGCCTGTTAAGGTGAAGCTGGGCATGTAATATGACGGCTCGTCCTGCATATACATTATAATACTAAGATGTATATGGGAGTGACAGCATTGGATATAAAGAAAGTCTGCCTGCGTTGTGTTGCAGTTATAATTGTGGCGTTCGTTATGCCCACGGGGATATGGCTTTATGCAAGATCTGCAAGCAGGTTCGGCAGGGTGGCGGCTGTGGCGGCAGGGGTGGCTATGGGAGAATACAAGCCTTATTTTTCCGCTGCTGATGATGATAGCAAAGCAACTGCGCAGACCGCATATCCAAGTAAACTTGAAGCGGCGGTGGTGTCAAAGCACAGTATATGGGATATGGATATGGCGCCACAGGAGAAGCAAACGCCCTCTGTAAGCGCAGAAGTGCCAAGTCCTTTGCCTGCTCAGGACGTGACGGACAAGATACCATATCCTGCAAGCATGGAGGGGAATGACGGTGTTATAGAAAAATACACCTACGGCAGATATGACGGCGAGCAGTATTTCGACCTTGACGGCGGCGGTCAGGTGAGAAACTGCACTGAGCTTTCAAATGATGAGCTTTACGAGGAAAGCTCAAAGCCGTATGATTTTCAAATAGACGGAAATTCCTCTGAACCGCAGATACTTATTTATCATACCCACGCCACGGAAAGCTTTGAGCCCACAGACAAAGACCACTATGACAGCTCCTTTTCCTGTAAGACCACCGACCCTGAAATGAATATGCTGTCGGTAGGAGACAAGATATGCGAACAGCTTGACAAAGCAGGCGTTGCGTATATCCACGATACACTTGTGCATGATTATCCCAGCTATGACGGCTCTTACGATTCAAGCCGAATGGCGGTAAAGCAGATATTGGAGGAGTACCCTTCTATAAAGGTGTGTCTTGACGTTCACCGTGACGGCATAGAGCGTGAGGACGGCACAAGGCTCGCACCTGTGGCGGAGATAGAGGGCAGGGAAGCGGCTCAGCTTATGATAATATCAGGGTGTGATGACGGCACTATGGGTATGCCTGACTATATGAAGAATTTTCACTTCGCTTGTGCCTTGCAGTCGGCTTTGGAGAGCGATTGGCAGGGGCTTACAAGGCCTGTACTTTTCGACTATCGCCACTATAATCAGGACTTGACCACCGGCTCGCTTCTTATAGAGGTGGGAAGTCACGGCAATTCTATCACTCAGGCACAGTATACAGGCGAGCTTATAGGAAAGACCTTGGGGGAAATGTTCGGGGAAGAATAGGTGCAATAACGCACAAAATATGTGTGGCGAATTGTCTTAAAATGCCGAAAATACGGCTTTTAGCGGTTGGTTTCTTGACAAGTACGGGGTTTTGCGTTATAATGAAAGGGACTACATAAACGTTACAGCGTGAGAAATATATAATACGCTTATATTTTGGAGAACTGATATTATGAAAAATTTTTACCCCATGAAAAGAATAGCCGCAGGCTGTATGGCTCTGTGCATAGCTTTTGCCGCCTTTGGTTTTTCTGACGGAAGCGTAAGTGATATCGCTTTGGCGGATAACGATACATACAGCAGTCAGCTTGAAGAGCTAAAAAAGCAACAGCAGGAGCTTGACAAGCAGATAGCTGACGCTGACAAAAAGCTTGCCGACGAGCAGGACAACCTTGAGGCTATAAAGAAAAAATATAAGTCCATACAGAAAAAGATAGCAAATTCAGAGAAATATTCCTCTGAGCTTGAAGATCAAATGGCAGAGCTTGACGGCAAACAGCTTGACACTCAGCACAGCCTTGACTTGCAGGAAACTGCAATAAACGAGGGCAAGGACGATTTTATGGAGCGTATTCGTGCAATGTATGTTGCAGGAGGAGCAGATTCGTACACGAACGTGCTGATAAATTCATCTGATTTTTATGACATTCTTATGAGGATAGAGCTTGTGACGAGAGTTGCAAAGCACGATAATGACGAGCTTAACGAGCTTTTGGATCAGTATAAAAAGCTTGAAAAGACCAAGGCGGAGCTTGATGAGCAGATAAAACAGCTCAAAGCAAAGGCTGAGGAATATGCCAAGGAGCAGAAAACTTTGGCGGGCGAGCAGGCGGAGCTTCTGAAAATGGAGCAGGAGTCGGGCAAGCTTATCGAGCAGATAAAGAACGATAAGAGCGACCTCGAAGATAAGTCACAGCAGGTGGACAATAAGTATGCGGAGGTGTCCTCAAAGGCGAATACCACCACAACTACGACTACCATCAAGAAAAAGACTACCACCACCAAAAAGAGTGGCAACAGCGGTGAAAAGACCACTACCACGAAGAAGCCGGCTCAGACGGAAAAGCCTGACGAAACTACGGCTCAGACTACCACAACTCCCCAGGAAACAGCTAAGCCAAAGCCTGAAACAAGCAAAAAGACCACTACCACAACAGCAGCGCCTGCGCCTAAGCCTGATTATTCAAGCAGTTCTAAAATAGACACTGTTGTTTCATATGCCAAAAGCATGGTGGGCGGAGCGTATGTATGGGGCGGTTCACAGTTTGGTGCAACGGATTGTTCGGGTCTTGTGATGCTCTCGTTCGCACAGGTGGGAATAAATCTTCCGCACTATGCGGCGTCGCAGGCTTTATACGGCACTACAGTTTCATATAACAACATGAAGAAGGGCGACGTTATCTTCTTTGGCGGAGCGTCGATCTCGAGCATTTACCACGTTGCTATCTATATCGGCGACGGCAAAATGGTACACGCCCAGAACACTGCCACTGGTATCGTTATTTCAAATGTTGAGTATTTTTCAAGATACAACAACATCACTATAATAAAAAGACTTATATAACGTAAAAACGCAGTCTGCAAGGGCTGCGTTTTTTATATCTATAATGATTCAACAGAAAACGCCACGAAAATTCATATAAAATTACTTAAATGTGAACATTCATTTTCAAACCTATTGACAAAGCTAAGTATTTGTGATATAATTAAATCAAATAAAGATTGTAGGCTTTGATAACAATTGCTGTGCAAAACAGCAGTAAGGCAGGGGGAAGAATAATGGATAGTCTGAAAACGTGTTTTTTTGGCGGCTATGATAAGCTTGATACATTAAAATATATTGACACCATAACCAGCGAGATCTATATGCTGGAGTCGGCTATCGAAAAGAAAAAGAACGGTGATAACTTTGTTATCCCCGGAGAAACAGGTCAGCGAAAGCTTAAAGGCTCAGCGCTTGGTGGATTTGCAAAGCCTGATGTGGACAGCTACATCTGTGCGCTTCTTGGAAAGGCGGCTGAACTTCGTGAAAAGCTTTGCAGCTAACGGCTAATAAAGGCAAAAAAAATCCGCAGAGGTCATTTTATATGGCTTCTGCGGTTTTTTGTCGTATCTTGTCTTAAAAGAGCAAAAAAAATTAATACCCACTTCCATCGGCTGAAATGAGCATTAATTTTTTATAGAATTATGAAAGGGATTCTTTGGTATTTGGTAAAACCTAAAGACGAGGAAATGTATCAGCGACTTGGGGAATCGCAGAGGGAAAGAAGACAAAAACCTGACTTTAAGTTTTACCAATTACCAAAGCTTTTTTTGTATCTTCTGCTGTGATTATATAATACCAGTTCTGTGTGAACCGAATATGAATTTTCAGGGGATTTCGGAGAGTTTTTTGAAAAAAATAAATGTTAATCACCAGTTCACAATTATAAGCTATAATGTCATTATTGGGAAATTTTTTTTACGAGGGAGGATATTTTATGTTTCAGATACTTGTGGTGGAGGACGACGCAAGCCTTAGAAAGCTCATGTCTGCCGCACTTAAACAGCATGGCTATGTGACTTTTCTTGCAAATGACGGTCTGGAGGCTTTGGACGTTCTTGAAAAAACGAATATAGACCTTATAATTTCAGATATAATGATGCCGAATATGGACGGCTACGAGCTTACAAGACAGCTCAGAAAGGCTGATTTCAACCTGCCTATACTTATGGTCACCGCAAAGGAGACCTTCGAGGACAAGCAGGAGGGCTTTTCTGCCGGCACAGACGATTATATGGTAAAGCCTATTGATATAAATGAGATGATACTCCGTGTGGGTGCGCTTTTAAGACGTTCAAAAATGGCGTCGGAACATTCTCTTACTGTGGGAAACTGCGTGCTTGATTATGACGCTATGAGCGTGGCGGTTGACGGCGGAGCGGCGGAAACTATACCGCAAATGGAGTTCAAGCTACTTTTTAAACTGCTCAGCTACCCTGACAAGATATTCACACGCCGCCAGCTCCTTGACGAGCTTTGGGGCATGGATAAGGACGTTGATGAGCGTACTGTTGACGTTCACGTTAAAAGGCTGAGAGAGCGTTACGGAAGCTGTGAGTCATTTGATATTGTCACGGTTCGTGGACTTGGCTATAAGGCTGTGAAAAAGCAGTGACGGATAAGCTTGAGGGGTGAGGGGTTTGGATAAGAAAAAGGCCAAAAATAAAACAAGTTTGCAGTTCAAGCTGACTCTTATGTTTTTCTTTGTGATGCTGGTGTCGGCTTCTATATCGGTGTCAGTGCTTGTAATGGTGTGCAGCCCTGTAATGAAAAGCAATGCCGAACAGCAGTTAGTGGAGCTTTCCATGGCAATGGACCAGCTTGAAGAAAAGGGCGGCTTCACTGTGGACGAGATAGTTTCCATTGTGAACAATTCAGCCTATAGTCTGTCAGTGGTGGATAAAAACGATTCAAGAGTACACGACCATTTTGCAGATATCGTGCATAAGGGATATTATGTGTCCTCAGAGGGTGTTGTGCCTAACGCAACTATAATCTCCCAGGTCTATGATAAGTTCGTTATCATAGACAGCTTTTCAAGCGACAGCGTTTACTGGGTAGTAAACCTTGTTGTCATCATAGCTTTTATGGTCTGTATCGTTATCGGTACTATTATAACAGCGTTTATGAGCCGAAGCATTATACAGCCTATACGAGATCTTAGTGCGGCGGCGGCTGAGATAGCAAAGGGCAATTTTAAGGTAAGAGTAAGAGAGCCGTCTGATCCTGAATACAGCATACTTGCGCAGAACTTTAACAAAATGGCTGAGGAGCTTGCAGGTACGGAAACGCTGAGAGGTGACTTTATCTCAAACGTTTCCCACGAGTTCAAAACGCCTCTGGCTTCCATACAGGGCTTTGCAAAGCTTCTGCAATCTGACGATATAACCGAGCAGGAGCGTGAGGAATACACGCAGATAATAATCGACGAAACATCACGGCTTTCAAAGCTTTCGTCAAATATTTTGAGGCTCACAAAGCTTGAAAATCAGAAAACAGTGGGCAAAAAGACAAGATTTTCTCTTGACGAGCAGATAAGAAAAATACTTCTTGTGCTTGAACCTGAGTGGTCGAAGAAAAAAATCGACCTTGATATCGACCTTGAGGATATCATGTATGTGGGCAGTGAGGAGCTTATGGCGCAGATATGGCAGAATATCATCAACAACGCTATCAAGTTCACCCCGGAGGGCGGAAAGATAAGCGTGAAGCTTTTCCGCAACGAGAAGAATATTTCGGCGGAGATATGGGACAACGGTCCGTCTATAGCCCCTGACGTAAAGGCGAAGATATTTGATAAGTTCTATCAGGGCGACCGCTCCCGTGCAACAGAGGGCAACGGTCTTGGACTGGCACTTGTAAAAAGGATAATCGAGCTTTCCGAGGGAAGCATAGAGGTAGAAAACGATATGAAAAAAGGCGGCGTTTGCTTCCGCATAAGCCTGCCTTATCTTATTGAGGATATGATGTAGTGTAGGGGCAACCTTAGGTCGCCCGCCTATCACAGCCCATTATACATACGAAGAATTTTTGCAAACAAAAAGGAGCAGTTCATTGTGAATTGCTCCTTTTATCTGTCTATCATATTTTAGAACAGACTTGCTACAAAGCCTGCTGCCACACCGAAAACATAAAGTATTCCCATTATGGCGAAATTCTCTTTCATGTTGTGCTTGTTGGTCTTGAAAAGCACCAGAAGTCCCACTCCTGCTCCTGTGCAAAGTCCTGCGATAAGCGAGCCGAAGCTCACAACGCCCTCGATATAAAGCTGAGTGAGAACAACAGAAGCCGCACAGTTCGGGATAAAGCCTATTATTCCTGCTATGAACGGCTGAACTATGCTGTCAGACATAAGCAGGGTCTTTACTGTGTCCTCTCCTGCAAACTCCATTACCGCACCGAGAATAAGGTTTACCGCAAATATAAAAAGTATTATGCTTACAGTGTGGTGAAGTGCCGAGTGCAAAATACTGTGGTGTTCGCAGTCGCAGTCCTCGCATATCTCCTTGAAAGGCTCTTCGTCCTGCTTTTTGCCCATAAGCTTTAAGATAAGGTCAACAAGCACACCTGCTATTATAGCCACAGCTACCTTTATAAGAATAAGCTGCCAAAGCTTGCCGGCAAACGCAGGGTTTGCTATCATCATTGGTATTGCCTCGTCGCTTGTGGCAAGGTATACCGAAATGAGAGTTCCCATTGTGATCAGCCTGCCTGAATAAAGGTTGGAAGCCACAACGGAAAATCCGCACTGCGGCACTGCTCCAAGTATGCTTCCTCCTATTGCACCGAAGGGTCCCATTTTTCTAAGAGCCTTTCCAAGCTTGTCGGCAGAACGATGTTCTATATACTCTATAAGCAGATAAACACCGAACAGAAAAGGCAGTATCTTAAGGCTGTCTATTAATGCGTCAAGAAAAACGTCAACTAAAGTTTCAAACATATATCTATCTCCTGTAAATTATCTATGGTTTTAAAACGGTTTTTATGTCAACTCGACTATTATACAATATTTATTCACCCTTGTCAATCTTATGTTTATATGATAATCTGTTCATTTGTTTACCCTTTTCAGCAACAAAAAAACGGACGAAATTTCTCCGCCCGTTTGATGTTTTTATTCTGTTTTATACAGAACGCTTTGTAAAGCCGTCCCATGCGGTGAGTAGGAACACCACCATGTGTGCTATAAGAACGCCTACGGCAAAGGTCAGGCTGTGCTGAGCAAATATTGAGTAGCCCTTTGAGATAGAAGCAAGGTCTGTGTTTGCGAACACAAGGAATCTTGCCCAATCCTGTCCAAGCTGACCCAAAAGCTGTGTGACCGTTGAGCCTATGCACATTGTGAATACGCTGACGCCGATAGCAAGAGCTGTGCTTCTTACAAGTGACGAGATAGCAAACGCCAGTGTTGACATTACCACCATTTCAACGCTTTTCATCAGATATTGCTCTGCCGCATAAAGCAGTGTAGGCATTTCCTTTACCTCGCCGCCGCTTACATAGATATAAGGCGTTGAGAAGCCGTCAAAGCCGAGCATAAGCCCTGTGATAGGTATCATCACCACGAAAAGTATGCAAAGCATTATGTAACCCACTGTGATGACAGTGAAGTATTTTGACATCAGTATCTTCCAGCGTTTAACAGGGTTTATAAGCAGGAACTTGACAGTTCCCTGTGAAAATTCAGAGGATACAATGCCGCCTGCGATAACGATAGCAAGCAGTGCGACTACCGTTACAAGGGAAGTGCTTGTGAGGAACACTGTCCAGAATGTTATCTGCTCAGGCTCGTCTGTTTCAAACAGCGTCATTTGGTTCGCTGTGTTGTCGAGCTTATCATTGTCAAGCTGATAGAGTGCAAGTTTTATATTATCCTCCAGCTTTGCTCTGCTGTTCTGTCCGTCAGACTTTGCGTCGCCCATGGTCGCAATGGTGTTTTTTGCGTTTGCAACTGCCATGATAAGATCGTTTTTCTTCTCGTTTGACTTGTCAAAGGAAATATCCTTGTCAAGTCTGTATTGATATTCCCACTTTTCGCCCTCTGTGAGTATGTCATTATCCAGCCTGTATTGACAGAAGCCACGCCAATCGTTGTCGTCAAGATACTTCTTTATCCCTGACATATCACCAGTGCCGTCTGCGAACACGGCTGACAGTACGTCATATCTCCAATCATTGCTGTCGATATCGTTGTCTATAAGATACTGCCACATTGCGATCTCGTTAGGGTCGCCGTTTGTGTTTTTGAGCCAATCTATGGTTTCCTGATAATCACCCGTTGCGTCATTGCTTGAATAGTTATTGCTCTCCATATTGTGCTTTGCAAAAAGTGCAATGCCTGAAAGTCCAAGCGCACATATTATTATAAGCACGATCATTATTTTTGTGGATAGCTTTTTGAAAACCTTTATGTACTCGTTTTTCACAAGTCTGAAAAATCTAGCCAATCTGTACGCCCCCTTCCTTTCCTCCTGTAAGCTCGATGAATACGTCCTCAAGCTTCTTGTTCTCTCTGCGGTGAACAGTGTAAAGTGAAACTCCGCCCTCGATAAGCGTCTTGTTCACCGAGGCTATCTTTTTCTTCTCTATCTCCACAGGGATAGAAAGGACAACTGCACCTGTTTCCTTGTCGATACGCTTGCCCTCGTCTGCGAGCTTTATAAGACCCATAGCCTTTTGAGGGTCGTCAACTTCAAGTACATATTCAGCAATTGAGCTGTCAGACTGTGAGATAAGCTCCTCCATTGTGTATGAGCCTATCATTTTTCCGTTTGCGATAATGCCCACTCTGTCGCACATCATTTCCATTTCACTCATGAGATGTGACGATACCACAACGCAAGTGCCTTCCTTGTGAGCAAGCTCTTTGAGTATGTCACGAAGCTCCTTTATGCCCTGCGGGTCAAGACCGTTTGTAGGCTCATCAAGGATAAGAAGCTTTGGTCTGTGAAGGATAGCCTGCGCAACGCCAAGACGCTGACGCATACCCAGAGAGTATTTCGACACCTTGTCATTAATGCGGTTTGAAAGCCTTACAAGCTCCACCACCTCTTTGATACGCTCCTCAGTTACTCCCTCTCTCATTCTCGCATACTGACGTAGGTTTTCAAGTCCCGAGAGATATTTATACATCTCAGGGTTTTCAACAATGCCTCCAACGTTCGCCATTGCGCCCTCAAAGTCTTTTCTGATATCCTTCCCGTTAATGGATATCTCCCCCTCGTCAAGCTGTAAAAGCCCCACTGCTATCTTTATAGTTGTGGTCTTTCCTGCACCGTTAGGACCGAGAAAGCCGTAGACCTCGCCACTGTAACACTCCATATCTATGCTGTGAAGTATCTGCTTTTTGCCAAGGGTCTTGTTAAGCCCCTTTATCTTTAGAATAGTATCACTCAACGCTGTCTGCCCCCTCGCTGTCGGATTTTTCTGCACTGTCTGAGCTTTCTGCACTGCTGTCCGGAACTATCTCAGACTCAGCCTTGCTTTCATCAGCCACGCTGTCACTGTTGTTATCATCAAAGTTGTAATCCTCGCCATATCCGTAGTCGCTGGACGTTGCTATCTTCCAGCCGTCAGATGTACGCAAAAGATAAAATTCAGCATTTTCATAACTGAAAATCGCCTTGTATGAAGATGTGCTAGGCTCATAGTTGTCAGAATTTGTGTAGTTACCGCTTGTCATGGTGTTTATGCCGTTGGTTGTGAGAAAAGTTGGGTCGCCCTTTGATACGTCATAGCACACATTGTATATCATAGTGACCTTTGCTCCGTCAGCTCCACTCTTGTTTATTGACATCTCTTTTATGTCATACTCAGCCGAGGTGATATCTCCTCCCTGCGTTGCAACTTCAGCTTGGTTTATTTCGTCCAGAAGTCCTGACTTTGACGAAGCGAACTCATTGTCAGAAGTGGTGTAGTCAGTATAATGCTTATCCACAAAATCTGTAAGTTGACTTTTTAACTTATCACTGCTTCCAACGTTTGCACTTGTCAAGTCTGCGATATAATCCCTCATAGTCTGTTCTATCTCAGGCTTGGAAGTCTTGAACTGGTTGTTATCATACACTGAGTAGCATACAACGCCCAGCGCAAGCACACCGCCAAGAACCAGACCTCTGTTTATGTTTCTTAGTTTCAAAGTTTCTCCTCCTTGTGTTTTGTCTTTTTCAGACGTATTTTTTAGTGGCATATATAAGTTTATCATAGCCCTTTCCAACTGTCAACCGCTTTAAGAAACGCTTAAGATTTTCATAAGACAACCATACAGACCATAAGATAAAATACGTTTTTTATTTCAATATCTGTAGTGTCGAACAGTTCGCTCTCCTTATTAGCGTATTTGCAAGCAAAGCAAAAAGGCGGTGGAACACGCACGATAACGTATTCCACCGCCTATATGGAATGAGGAAAATTACCCTTTTTATAAAAAGAGCTTCAGGTCATTCTCTGCCTTTTTCGGGTCTTTAAGACTTATGCTCCTTACCGCCTTTCTCAGTGGCAGTACCCTTGACGGAACTACCGACAGCATATCCACATCAAGCTCCAGAAATATCTCTGTGAGCGTTGGGTCGCCTGCTATCTCACCGCAAATGCCTGCTTTTATGCCGTTTGCATGGGCGTTGTCGCACACCATTTTTATCATTCTCAGCAGTGCCCTGTGATTTTTCGGGGACACCCTGTCATAGCATGGGTTCTGCCTGTCAAGACCGAAAGCGAACTGTTCAAGGTCGTTAGTGCCGATGTTGAAAAAGTCCACCTCTTTGGCTATGATATCGCTTGTCATCACCGCCGCAGGGGTCTCTATCATTGCCCCGAGCTTAACATTGTCGGCAAATTTCCTGCCCTCTTTTATAAGCTCTGCCTTGACCTGCACGATAAGCTCTTTCACCCTCAGTATCTCGCCCACGTCTATGACCATAGGCAGAAGTATTGAAAGCTGTCCGTAAACAGACGCTCTGTATAACGCCCTTAGCTGTGTTTTGAATATGCTTTCTCTTTCAAGACAAAATCGTATGCCTCTACAGCCCATAGAGGGATTTCTCTCAGCACTCATGTCTGCACAATCAGGTATCTTGTCTGCACCTATATCATAAGTGCCTATTATGACCTCTTTACCCTCCATTGCCTCCAATGCCTTGCGGTAGGTGTAAAACTGAAAATCCTCGTCAGGAAAAGCAGGTCTGTCAAAGCACATAAACTCCGTTCTGAAAAGACCTATCCCACCTGCGTCGTTTTTTACCGCCGATTCAAGCTCCTCAGAGTTGAGTATATTCGCATATATCTTTATCTCATGTCCGTCACGAGTGATGTTTTTTCTTCCTTTGAGCCTTGTGAGAAGTTCCTTTTTCCTGCCCTCAACGGCTTCCTTGTATTCAAGCTGTCTGAGAGTATGCTCATCAGGCTCTATGTAAAGCGTTCCGCTGTAGCCGTCAAGGACGGCTTCCTTGCCCTCGTATTCGTCAGAAAGCTCCGTTCCAACGTTCACAATGGCAGGTATGCCAAGATTTTTCGCAAGTATCGCAGTATGAGAGTTCACAGAACCGGACCTTGTGCAGAAGCCCTTTATCTTCGTCTTGTCCATGAGCAGGGTTTCTGAGGGCATAAGGTCACCGGTGCAGATAATTGCATTCTCTTTAAGTATGGGAAGCTTGTCGGCGCAGTTTAATATGTGTCTTAAAAGTCTGTTTGAAACGTCCTTGACGTCAGCCGCTCTGCTTTGCATATATTCGCTGTCCATTTGTGCCAGCATCTCCGCAAAGCTTCTTGAAGTGCTTGCGACCGCATAATCGGCATTGAAATGCTCGTCAAGTATCTTTGTGCGAATACTGCTGTCGTATTGCTCATCGGTGATAAGCATTTGGTGTATCACAAATATTTGAGCGTCGCCTTCTCCAACGCTTAACCTTGCACGGTCATAAAGCTCCCCAAGCTCCACAAGAGCAGCGTTTTTAGCCTTGACATATTTTTTGTATTCAAGTTCAGGGTCGGACACTTTTATCTTGTTGATGATAAATTCGTCACGGTGATAAAAGGTCAGCTTTCCTCTTGCAATGCTTCCGAATACCGATCGTCCTTTTATGCTTATCATGAGCGCTCACCCCCAAAAAACATACCTATCTGATATAATTATATCACCACTTGATTAACGATAAAAGTAAAATGCCGTCTGTTTACAAAACGTTAATAATATTCGTGATTTTAGCAAACAAGACAATCAATATTTCAGCAAATTTAACAAATCAGAAACATTTTGCGACCTTATGTCAAAATCAGAATAGTACAATCCCTAAAAATCATATGATTAAAAAGCGTATGAGCGATATTTTAAATAAGGAGGGACAAATATGTTTTCAGCACTGTTTGAACTGCTTACGGGGAATTTTCTATTTTTCGCACTGCATTTTGACAGCCGCAGCGTGTTTCCGAAACCGCTTTCGGCAAAGGAGGAGCGTGAGTGTTTTGAGAGAATGGCGCAGGGTGACAAGGCGGCAAAGGATAAGCTTATCGAACACAATCTCCGTCTTGTGGCACACATTATAAAAAAGTATTATTCAAATTCCACAGATCAGGAGGATCTTATCTCTATCGGCACTATCGGTCTAATAAAAGCTGTGTCAACATTTGACCACAAGAAAGGCTGTCGCTTCGCCACCTATGGGAGCAGGTGCGTGGAGAACGAGATACTAATGCACTTTCGCTCCCAGAAAAAGTCTGCCAACGATATCCACTTTGACGAGCCTGTTGACTCCGATAAGGACGGCAATCAGCTTTGCCTTATCGACATAATCGCAGACGGAGAGGACGTTGCCGACAAAATAGAGCTTTCCATTCGCAGTGAACAGCTCTACCGCTATATCGAAAGCTCTCTTGATGAGCGTGAAAGACAGATAGTCACTTTGCGCTATGGCCTTTTCGGTCAGCCGCAGCTGCCGCAGCGAGAAGTCGCAAAACGCCTTGGTATCTCACGTTCCTATGTTTCAAGGATAGAAAAGAAAGCCTTGAAGCTTCTTAAAGACCGCTTCGATAAGCAGTGATAGGCGTTGACGCAGTAGGGGCGAACAGCGTTCGCCCGCTGATTATCATATCATGTCATTGTTTTAGCACTCATAAAACTAATATGCTAGCACTCACATAATGAGAGTGCTAAAATTCAGCTAATGTTCACAATATCTTCACACAATGAACACATAGCAGGGGTATCATAAAGACAATGAAGAAAGGAAATGATACCAATGGAAGAGCAGAATAAATGATAAAAGCTTACAAGACAATTTAAGATATAACACATCAAGGAGGAATTTATATGTTTGGACTTACACCATTTGAAAGAAAGAGCTACGACCTGTTTAACGCATTCCATGATTTTGAGAATGATTTCTTTGGAGAAAATGCACTCCAGAGCTTCAAGACCGATATCAAGGACGAGGGCGACAAATATGTAATGGAAGCAGAGCTTCCGGGCTTTGATAAGGACGATATCAAGCTTGACATCTCAGGCAACGATCTTGTTCTTACCGCTGAGCATAAGGCAGAGACAGAGGATAAGAAAGACAAGTATATCCGCCGTGAGAGGACATACGGTTCTTATCAGAGAAGCTTTGACCTTACGGGCATTGATACCAACAATATCGCCGCAGAGTACAAGAATGGTATCCTGACCCTTGACCTGCCAAAGATGCAGGATGTAAAGCCTGAAACCAAAAGACTTGAGATAAAGTGATTTAAGTAAAGCCTAGGCTTTGAATGAGGCGATACCAATGGGTCACGATATGATTTGCAATAGGTTTTGCTAGAATAAAATATCCGTGAGAGCGAAATGCCCCCACGGATATTTTTTTGTTATCACGATTTTTTCTCACGGCTTTTGAGCCATATTTTTCGTATTAGTATGGCAAGTAAAATTCCTGCCACTGCACCGCTTGTGTCGATAAGAACATCACCCACCTGCCCTGCACGCCCCGGCACGAAAAGCTGATGTATCTCATCGCTTGAAGCGTAGATGCAAGAAAAAACAGCCGCAAAAAGCCCTCTGTATCCAAGCTTTTTCACCTTTGAAAAATTGATGAATGCCAGTATTCCAAGCAAGGCATATTCGCTGAAATGCGCAAGCTTTCTTATGATGAACGTGGCGGTGTCCTTGTATTCCGCCTGCGCTGTAGTGTCAAGGCTGTCATATACAGGGTTGACAAATTCTATCACTGTGTTAAACACCGCATTTGATTGCTTGTTGGACTCGTCAGCATTGTTTGCCGAAAACATGAATATCACCACGCACCACAGCACAAGTGCCGACCCTTTAAGTATTATCTTTATCCTGCCTTTTGAAGTTGCTTTCAATGTAGCCTTTCAGCTCCTCTTTTTTGTTTTCCACCTTTTCGTCTATAACACCATTCAATGCAAGTTCCAGCCCAATGCCGATATCCTTTCCACCAAAGCCCATTTGTATAAGATCCTTGCCGTTTATGTCAAGGTCGCAAATGTGGATACACTCGTTGTCCTCTTTTATCTCCATTGCAAGCTCTGCGATATGGTCAAGTTCTGCAAGCTTTTCTTGCCGTTTGTAGTTCGACTGGGCATATGTGTCAGCCCTGCGCACCTCCAGATAATCCATAACAAAGTCAAAATCATGCTGAGCCATAAATCTCCGCACCGACTTTTTCGTGGCAGGTATCCTGTTGTCATGCTCCCATATAAGCTCATAAATATATTTCGCCGACGCATTGTCTATCCTGAGCCTTTTTAATATCTTCTCCGCCATGTAAGCCCCCTGGAACTGGTGCTTTTTAAAGTGCGAAATGCCGTTCTCATCAACAGTGTGCATTCTCGGCTTGCCAATATCGTGAAGAAGCATAGTAAGCCTCATCTGCCACTGTGGTCTGACGTTCTCAACGCTCAAACAAATGTGACCGTAAACATCAAGAAAATGGTGGGGATTGTTCTGCCTGAAATCAAAGCTTTCCCGAAGCTCAGGTATGAACACTGCTATGACCTCACGATAGTCAAGCAATATCTTCCTTGCACCCTTTCCACAGAGAAGCTTTTTAAGCTCCGACGCAATGCGTTCAGCAGAAATGCTTTTTAAAAGCTCACGTTGTTCAAGTATAGCCTTTGAGGTCTTTTCCTCGATCTCAAACCCAAGGCATGAAGAAAATCTCAGCCCTCTTAATATCCTCAGAGCATCCTCGTCAAAACGCTTTTCAGGTTCGCCAACGCATTTTATAATGCCCTTTTCAAGGTCGCCTTGTCCACCGTAAAGGTCAATAAGCCCCTCTTTTGGTGAGTATGCCATAGCGTTCACAGTAAAGTCACGACGTTTTAAGTCCTCCTCCAGCGAGCTTTCAAATGTCACCTGAGCAGGCTTTCTATGCCCTATATACTCTCCGTCACTGCGATAACAGGTTATCTCCACCGGTTCGCCCTCTATCAAAACAGTGAGCGTGCCATGCTTCAGCCCGGTTTCAATAGTGCGGAAATTTGCGAAAACTTCAAGCATTTTGTCAGGGGTGCAGTTTGTGCAGACATCGTAATCATGAGGCTTTTTGCCAAGCAAACTATCTCTTACACAGCCACCGACTATATATCCCTCGTAGCCGCACTCATTCAGCCTGTCAAGAGCCGTCCTGACAAACTGCGGAATAAAGATCTCCAATTTACTGCCTCCCTTTATAGTTTTGTGAATTATGTGCGACTTTCGGGTCATAATATTTACATGAATATCTCGAAAATAATTGACCCCAAAATCTCACGGAGAGCGTTCCTCGCCCTTACGGGTATAGTGAGCGCGCTTATGCAATCTATCTTGAATTTGCCGTGGCTTGCGTTTTTTATCTTTGCTCCAATGGTGCATTGCCTGTCAGTCTGCCATGAAAAAAGGGCTTTCAGGCTTGATTTTCTGTGCTTTTTTGTACCATATTATCTTTTTCAGCTCACTTTTATGCTCACCATATGGAAAATATGTCCTCTGCCGTCCTTTGCCTCTATACCTCTTGCCACTTTAGCGTGGTTAGGTCTGACCTTGTGGGAGTGTATCCTTATGTATCTTCCACTGAGCCTTTTCCTGTCCCTGCGACCGCATCTCAAACACCGTTTGTCTGAGATAGTTTTGCTCTGCCTGCTTTTGACAGCAGGGGAGTGGCTTCAAGAGAAAGTTCCGATTTTGGCGTTTCCGTGGTCTGCGGCATGGCTAGCTGTAACAAGTTCGCCACTGCTTTTGCAATCCGCCACGCTCATAAGCTGCCGCCTTACAAGCTTTATAATTTTCCTGCTCAACGGTCTGCATGGGGAGATATATACAAGCAAAAAGCGTTTTGCCTACACCGCCTTTGCACTGCTTTTGCAGGGGGCAAATTTAAGCTACGGACTTTATTCCATAAACCTCGACAAAAAGCTTGATAACATCTATCCTCAGATAGACGTTATCTGCGCACAGGATAGTCTGGAGGGCAGGGAAAAATCACACCGTAAAGCCCTTGACTCAGCACGCTCCTATCTTTCTATAATGGAAAGCTGTTGGCGGTGGGGTACTGACCTTGTTCTGCTTCCTGAAACTGCCGTGTCGAAAGACTATGACGAACAGCTGAAAGAATTTTCCCTTATATCAGACTTTGCCGCCACCCATGGGTGTACCCTTGTGACAGGCTCGTTCTATCTTGAAAACGGCAAGGATTACAACGCTCTTTTCGCCTATGATAAAAACGGCATTGCGTCTTCGCCCTACCTGAAACAAGTGCTTGTGCCTTTCGGTGAAAAGACACCTTTTGCAGGCATTTTCCACCTTGACACTATGAGCGAATGTGCAGACGAAAGACGCACCAAGCCCCTCGCCTCAGACGGCATGACCATAGGCTCTGTTATCTGCATAGAGTCCATTTTTCCAAGCCTTGTGAGCCGACAGAAAGAGCAGGGCGCACAGATAATTTGCGTTTCCACCAACGATTCATGGTTTGGCAAAAGCTCCGCCCGTGAACAGCATTACCGCCACTGCATAATGCGAGCCGTTGAGAACAGAAGATATGTCCTCCGTGCAGGAAACTGCGGAATATCAGCGATAATATCTCCCACAGGCGAGCAACTGTCCGTAAAATCGGACAAATCAAAAGGCGCGGTGTGGGGGAAAGTTACCCTTATTGGCAGGTGACTTTTTTACCACTCTATCTCAAAAAGTCTAGCCATATAAGGTCTGTCAAACTTAACGGAAACATTGCCTGTCGCCTTTGAAAACTCCACAGGGGTTTCGCTGAAATCAGGATAAATGCACTTCACCCTTGCGTCAACACCCTTGAGGAAGCCTATAGGCAAAACGCAGGTGTCGCTCTTGCCCTCTCTCCTCCACACGGCAAGGTAAGCCTTGTTGCCGTTTCTCAGACCGAGAGATACCCAATCGTCCGAAAATTTGGACAGACCCAAGCTCCAGAACGGCACTGCTTCCTTTATGTCCGCCCTTATCTTCTTGTAAACGCTGATAGCCTCTTTAACAAGCGCCTTGCGCTCAGGGTCGATGTTGCCAAGGTGACCGCTCTGATGTATTCTCAAAAGCATTGCGTTAATCATGTTGAAAACAACTTCTTCTCTGTCACCTGATGTGATAGGATAAGCCCAGATAGCCGATTGCTCAGGGCAAAGGGCAGTAGGGGAGTTCGCCGCAATGGTGCAGTATTTTTTGTAATCGTCCTGATCTGATGTGGACTGAATGGAGTATCTTGAAAGCATCGCATAATCCATTCTGAGTCCACCGCTGGAGCAGTTTTCTATAATAAGGTCAGGGTGACGAGCAAAAACACCGTCAAGCCATTCAAGGTAAGCCTTTTCATGACCCCACAGACCCTCGCCAACGCTGTCGCAGTTCTGCTCAGTGCCTATACCAGGCTCTATGTTGTAATCCATTTTTATGTAGCCTATGCCGTATTCAGAAACGAGCCTGTCTATTACCTCGTCAGCGTGGGAACGGACTTTAGGATTCCTGAAATCAAGCTGATAACGGCTTCTGTCATAGACTCTCTTGCCGTGACGTGTGAAGAACCAACTGTCATCGCAAACGCTGTCCACAAGCGGACACTTTATTCCCATGACCTCTATTTCAAGCCAAAGCCCAGGTATCATGCCCTTCTTGCGGATATAGTCGGCAACTTCCTTTACGCCGTTAGGAAAACGCTTTCTGCTCTCTTTCCATTCGCCGACCTCGTCCCACCAAAAACCGTCAGCATACCAGCCTGCGTCAATGCAGAAATATTCACAGCCTGCCTCTGCCGCAGCGTCCACAAGTGGAAACTCCTTTTCAGCCGTAGGGTCGCCCCAAAGACAGTTCATGTAGTCGTTGAATATTACCGCAAGCCTCTGATTGTCCTTGTTGCGACGACGTATTTTTCTGCGGTATTTCGTCAGCTCGCCCATAGCCTTGTCAAAGCTTCCTGTCACAGAACCGACCGCACATTTTACGCTCTCTATGCTCTCGCCAGGTGCAAGATCTTTGTACCAGTGGGACTCTATCTCCGACGGACCAGAAAGCTGTAAATAGAAGTGTCCTCCCACGTCCGAAAGCTCCCAGTGCCAAGAGCCGTTTTGCTCTATCTGCCAAAACAGCACCGAGCCTGCTTCTGTGTTTTCAAGCACACCCATTGGTATGTATTCCTTTGCCGACCAGTTTCCAACATTTGTGCAGGCAAATACCTTTGACGAACGCTGTTCTGTAGGCTTTGCAGATGAAGCAAGCCCCACCTGTTCAAGAGTGTAGTCCTGCCACTGCAATTCACGCTGCCATGAGTTGTGGCATACCCATATCTTCATCTTGTCCTCAGGCTTTTTAAGCCCCTCTTTTTCTACGCCCGTCAGCGCAAAAGAGGACATATATTCAATGGTCTGTACCTCGCTGCCCTTGTTTGTAAGGGTAGTCCAACAGCGTACAACAGACGTGCCGGTGTAAAACTGATAGTGGGACACAGCTTCAAGACCTGTGCCCTCATCAAATGTCACAAGCTCAAGCTTTCTGCCATAATCATTGTTCACATCACGGAAGTCCTTGAACTTCATTCTCCAACCCGGAGCGGTCACGATATATTTGTTGCCGTGACGCTCGTCAGGACGGTCGATACCGCTCGCCTGTATTTCTACAGGTCTGAAAGTTTTCAGCCCCATGTATGAAGCCGTCTTGGCTTCATCAAAAGGCAGAGCAGAAAAGTGCAGAAGCTTTGCCTCATTCTCGTCTGTTATCTCAAATACTATATTAATGCCGTTTTCATATATCTCAATACGTTTCATATGGCGTATTTCCTTTCGTGATCTATTTATCTGTACATATTATTGTACGCTTATATCATTTTCGCAAGCTCGTCAAGTATCCTGTGAGCAGCGTCCTCTTTCGTCATCATAGGCAGCTCCACAGCACCGCCCTCAGTGATAAGGGTGATAACATTAGTGTCCGTCTTGAAGCCTGCGCCAGCGGTCTTTAGTGAGTTTGCGCATATCATGTCGCAGTTTTTGTTGGTGAGCTTTTTCTCAGAGTTCTTGATAACGTCCTGCGTTTCCATGGAAAAACCGCATATGACCTGACCGTCACGTTTGTGCTGACCGAGATAGCCAAGAATATCCTTCGTGCGTTTTAGCTCTATCTTCATGTCATCGTCAGACTTCTTTATCTTGTTGTCAGCCACCTCAACAGGCGTGTAGTCAGCCACAGCCGCCGCCTTTACGATAATATCCTGCTCAGGAGCAAGCTTTGTGACAGCTTCAAACATATCCGCCGCAGACTTTACGTTCACAACGTCCACGAACATAGGCGGCAAAACCTCCATGTGACCTGCCACCAACGTCACCTTTGCACCTCTTTGCATAGCAGCTTTAGCAAGTGCACAGCCCATTTTTCCGCTTGAATGATTAGTGATGTACCGCACAGGGTCGATAGCCTCCATGGTCGCACCAGCCGTAACAAGCACCTTTTTACCTGCAAGATCCTTCTCAAAAGCAAGCTCCCGAAGAATGTATTCAAACAACACCTCAGGCTCAGGCATTCTGCCGTCGCCGTCATCACCGTTTGCCAGCATACCTCTGTCAGGAGCGATCATCTCGTAGCCGAAACGCTCAAGCTTCTGGATATTGTCCTGCACAATAGGATTGTGATACATATTGTGGTTCATGGCAGGGGATATCATTTTCTTGCAAGGGCAAGCCATGACCGTGGTGGTGAGCATATCGTCAGCAATACCGTAAGCTATCTTGCCGATAACATTAGCGGAAGCAGGAGCGACCATAACAAGGTCAGCCTGCTTTGCAAGAGCAACGTGTTCAACACTGTATTGAAAATTTCTGTCAAAAGTATCTATAAGGCACTTGTTGCCTGTGAGAGATTCAAAAGTGATAGGGTTTATAAATTGAGTGGCGTTCTGTGTCATGAGTACCTGAACATTGCAGCCTTGCTTTTTGAGCAGCCTTGCTAAGGTTGGGATCTTGTAAGCCGCAATACTGCCGCTGACGCCGAGAACGACCGTCTTACCTGAAAGAAGCATAGAGATGACCTCCTTAGTGGAAATATATAAGGCAACACCGCACAAAGCCCGCCTGACGGCTTTGCACGCCATCTGCTTGCAGATTTTCCGTCATATCACACAAAAATCTGACTACGCATCTGACGCACAATCTTTGTGCGGTATTGCCTTAAATATAGTATAACACAGATCATGTTGAAATGCAAGATTTCAAGTGATAAGTGAGTATGTAAAATAACAGAAAACCGCTGCCCACAGATGCCCGTGAACAGCGGTCTGAACCATATGTCAATCCTTGTATTGCGAAGTTATCCCGAAGTATTCTTCAAGAGAAAGTCCGCTGTTGGTTATGTTTTGTGCTAAAGGCGTGCCTACATATCTTATATGCCAAGGCTCGTACTGATAACCGGTGTAAGCCTCCTTGCCCTTTGGATAACGAATTATAAAACCATATTTCGCACAGTTGTTGGCAAGCCACTTGGCTTCTCTTGTGCCGCCAAATGAGTCGCTGGCATTGTTTACGTCTATTGCCATGCCCGTCTGATGGTCGCTGTAGCCGGGTCTTGCGGAGTATTTGTCTGCCGCAGCCTTGCCGTCACGGTTGCAGTACATATTATAAAGGTACCTCTGATCGTAATAAGAGCGGTAGCCTGAGCATACCCACAGGCTTATGCCGTCTTTATATGCAGCGGTCTGCATCTTTTTGAATGCCGCTGATGTTTCTTTGGTCAGACCCTTTGGGTCGTAGCTTGCAGGGAGGGAATATGTTTTGTTCGCCAAAAGAACTCCGTCAACATAGCTCATGCCGTTTATGACCTCGACAGTGTGGTCTGGGGTCTTGACGGTTATCTCCTCGGAATATGCTCCATAGTGATTTGAACCTTTATCGTCCGTCTTGCAGGCTCTTACCTTGAATCTGTATGTAGTCTTTGCGTAAAGTCCGTTTATTGCGCAGGAATTTACCGTAGATGAAGCTATGTTCTTCCACTTGCCGTTTGTGTATATAAACACCTTGTAGCTTGTGCAGCCTACAGACTTCCAGTTAAGGTCAAGTGTAGAAGCAGTGATGTCAGAAGCTTTTACTCCTGTTACCTTCCTTGGATTTGTGGCGGAATTGTAGTTTTCACAATAGTCGCTGTATATCTTAACTCCGTCTACTATCTTATATGCTCTTACCTTGAAATTCTCCCTTGTTGCCGCAGGCAGACCCTTGACAGTGTAGGTCGTGCCTTTCACGTCAGCTATCTCAGGATATTTACCCTTTGAACGCATTCCAACAGAATAGCCGTCCGCACCCGTCACAGCGTTCCAGCTAAGCTTTATAGAGCTTGTGTTAGGGGTCTTAGATGTCAGACCGGTGACCTTGTCCACCCTGACAGCCTGTGCCGTTATCTCCTGCGAATATTTGCCGTAGTGATTTGCACCCTTATCGTCACGCTTGCAGGCTCTTACTTTAAATTTATAGCTTCCTGCGTCAAGTCCTATGACAGTGTAGCTGTTTGTATTCGTCTGCGCTATCTGTTTCCACTTGCCGTTTTTCAGCATAAACACACGATAGTTTGAACAGCCTACTTTTTTCCATGAAAGGCTGACAGAAGCATTGCCCGTCTGAGCTTTAAGACCGCTTATAGGGCGCGGATTTGTGGCGGAATTGTAGTTCACTGAATAGTCGCCATAGACCTTTTGACCATTCACTATCTTATAGGCTCTTACCTTGAAGTTCTCCCTCGTTGCCGCAGGCAGACCTGTAACAAGATATGTAGTGTCCGTAACGTCTGCTATCTCAGGATACTGACCCTTTGAACGCATTCCAACAGAATAGCCGTCCGCGCCATTCACGGCGTTCCAGCTAAGTCTTATGGAGCTTATATCAGGGGTTTTAGATGTCAGCCCTGTGACCTGAGGCAGACTTGTCTGCTCCACAGCTTCTGCCGCCTGCACAGGCATACTCACATTTAGCACGCTGTCAGGCACAGCACCTGCCGCACATATCATCATAGCGGCACAAGCCACTACCGCTGCATTTTTTCTGTTTATTATCTTTTTCATTTTTCAGACCTCCTTTGATGAAATCCTTTTGCACTTTAAGTATAACACATTTTTACCAGTTTGTAAACACACAATTCCGAATTATTTTTGTTCACATTTTGTTTTATATGTTTACTTATACTCAGTTGCAAAACCTCTCTTTTGGCTGCTGAAAGAATGTATAAAAAAACAAAGACCGCAGAAAAAATCTACGGTCTTTTGTGGCTGGGGTGGAAGGATTCGAACCTTCGGAATGACGGAGTCAGAGTCCGTTGCCTTACCACTTGGCGACACCCCAATGTTTGTTCGATTTAGCTTGTTTTTGGTTGGGATAGATGGATTCGAACCATCGGAATGACGGAGTCAAAGTCCGCTGCCTTACCTCTTGGCTATATCCCATCGTCATGTCCCTCACTCAAACAGCTTAATCATTATAGCACACCATTTCGGGAAATGCAATACCTTTTTATGTTTGTTTACAAAGCATTTACAATGCATTAACATATATGGGCAAAACGACGTAAAACCGTACGACTTTGTAGAAAAACTATTGAAAATGGTCAAAATATGTGATAAAATGACCATAAGAGCGTGGCTCGGAACAAAAAACGAAAGGTCGTAACCGTTATGGAAGAGAAGAAAAAAGGATTTATCAAGAAGTTTGTAAATGAGTTCAAGGCGTTTGCTCTCAAAGGAAACGTCATGGACTTGGCAGTGGGCGTTATCATAGGTGCTGCGTTTCAGGGTATCGTGACGTCATTTACGGAGAATTTTATCAACCCGATAATAGGCTGTATAGGCGGTGCTGACGTAGAGGGCAAGATACATTTGCTTGGAAATCAGTACATAAACTACGGCGCATTTCTGACGGCAGTGATCAACTTCATAATCATGGCGTTCGTTATTTTTGTAATAATGAAGGTCATAAACAAGCTTGCGTCACTTGGCAAGCATGAAGAGCCTGAAAAGCCTGCAGAGCCACCGGTGGACATAGTGCTTCTTACAGAGATCAGGGATCTTCTCAAGGCACAGCAAGCGGCTGAGGCAAGCAAAGAGGAAGAAAAGGCAGAAGAATAAGATCTGAAACGGTACACTTTTTAAGTTAAGGGACAGCTCCCATGTGGGGCTGTCTTTTTTTGTTGGTTATCTTTTTTGACGGTATTCGCTCAAATTCAGGTAGGGGCAAACACTTTTCTTCTGTAAAAACTCCACAATTATTTATCTTTCACTTTGTCACTTATTCTGTTTTAAATCTCTTTACTTTTTTGTCATCATATGATAAAATAATAACATATATGTTTGTGAATACTTTTAAGCTTTTAAGTTTTCTAGCTTTCAAGCTTTTAATCATGAAAGGAAGTTTTTGTATGCCTATAACCGAGATACTGGAGCGTAACGCAAGAGAGTTCGGAAACGATGTTGCTCTGGTAGAGGTCAATCCTGAGATCAGAGAAACCAGACGTGTGACTTGGAAGGAATATGAGCTTATCGAGCCTAACCCAGTCTGTCATTATCGCCGTGAGATAACCTGGAGCGTTTTCAACGAAAAGGCTAACCGCTTTGCCAATCTGCTTTTATCCCGTGGGGTAAAAAAGGGTGACAAGGTGGGTATCTTGCTTATGAACTGTCTTGAATGGCTACCTATTTATTTTGGTATCCTCAAGACGGGTGCGCTTGCAGTGCCGCTGAATTTCAGATACACTCCAGAGGAGATAAAATACTGTCTTGACCTTGCCGAGGTGGATATTCTTGTATTTGGTCCTGAATTTATCGGCAGAGTTGAGGAGATAGCTGACGAGATAAGCAAGAACAGACTTCTTTTCTATGTTGGTGAGAACTGTCCGTCATTTGCAGAGCATTATGACAGACTCACTGCAAACTGCGCAAGCACTACTCCGTACATAGAGCTTACTGACGAGGACGATGCGGCTATCTACTTCTCGTCAGGCACAACAGGCTTCCCGAAGGCTATCCTGCACAATCACGAGAGCCTTATGCACGCCGCAAGAGTTGAGCAGAATCATCACGGTCAGACAAAGGAGGACGTTTTCCTTTGTATCCCTCCCCTTTATCATACAGGAGCGAAGATGCACTGGTTCGGAAGCCTTATCTCAGGGGGCAAGGCGGTGCTTCTCAAGGGCGTGAAGCCTGAATTTATACTTGATACTGTATCGAGGGAAAAGTGTACTATCGTATGGCTTCTTGTGCCTTGGGCACAGGATATCCTTGACGCTATCGACAGCGGCGAGGTGACACTTTCAAAGTATGAGCTTTCACAGTGGAGGCTTATGCACATAGGCGCACAGCCTGTTCCGCCGTCACTTATTGCACGCTGGAAAAAGGTTTTCCCTAACCACAAATATGACACTAACTATGGTCTTAGCGAATCTATAGGTCCCGGCTGTGTACACCTTGGCATGGATAACATTGACAAGGTAGGCGCAATAGGCAAGGCAGGCTTTGGCTGGAAGGTCAAGATAGTTGATGATAAGGGCAACACTGTAAAGCGTGGCGAAGTTGGCGAGCTTTGCGTAAAAGGTCCTGGCGTTATGACCTGCTACTACAGAGATCCAAAGGCGACAGCTGAAACTCTCAAAGACGGCTGGCTTTTCACTGGCGATATGGCTCAGGAGGACGAGGACGGATTTATTTACCTTGTTGACCGCAAAAAGGACGTTATTATAAGTGGTGGAGAAAATCTTTACCCTGTACAGATAGAAGACTTTTTGAGAAGTCACGATGCTATCAGGGACGTGGCAGTAATTGGTCTGCCTGACCAGCGTTTAGGCGAGATAGCGGCGGCAATAATCGAGCTAAAGCCAGACCACCCATGCACAGAGGAAGAGATAATGGCGTTCTGCCAGAAGCTTCCGAGATACAAGCGTCCGCACAAGATAATTTTTGCAGACATACCGAGAAACCCGACGGGCAAGATAGAGAAGCCGAAGCTCAGGAAGATATACTGCGGAGAGAGCCTTGTGGCAAAGCAGAATCACGGATAAAAAGTAAAGAGGGGTAACGAAAATGGGACGAGAAGCAGTATTTGCCAACATACGAAAAAGAATGATAGCAATGATAGTTGGCGGTGTGATACTCACTCTAATGGGTGGATTTATCTCATTTGCGGCGGTAGTAGCCGGTGAATACAGCGTATTGATACTTGGACTTTTTGCGCTTACGCCTGGTGTTATATTTCTTATATTTGGTACGTCACGGAGGACGCACCCTGAAAAGAGCGGCATATTCAAAGCCAATCCCGATCTTTTACAGCAGGCTGACGAGCTTTACGCCAACATACAATATCAGGACGATTATATTATCGTATCCGACAGGGTGCTTGCCAACAAGAAAGTGCCATTTCAGATGTGTTGGCGAGAGGAAGCCTACGGCATTTACCAGCACACAGCGAGTATGAATTTCATCAGCTACACCAACGAGATAATCGTCTGCACGAAGCACAAGAAGAATGTACTGCGTTTTAATGTATATGCCAAGGGCAAGGACACCGCCATGGGGCTTATGCAATTGCTTTCCCAATGTTGTCCCAACGCAATGGTAGGCTACACTCCTGAAACGCTTGCATATGTTAAGGAGATGCAGAGGCGTGCTCAGCAATAGATAATGGACAAGCTCTTTGTGCTTAAATTTGCACAAAGGGCTTGACTTTTTTTGTGATTACTTGTATAATAGTATAGTTGACACAAGGAGATGTACCCAAGTGGCTGAAGGGTCCGCACTCGAAATGCGGTAGTACGGCAAAACCGTAGCGAGAGTTCAAATCTCTCCATCTCCGCCACGAAATGCGGTAGTCCATGATACAATGGGCTACCGCACTTTTTTATTTATCTGCCGAGAAAGTCCTTATATCAAGCGATTTTCCGAGTGTGGGGGTGCAAAAGTCCTCAATGCTCGGATTTTTCTATTTTACCGGAAGCGAGCTGCTGATTTTTGCTTTGCACCCCCTTATGGGAAAAATCAAAAAGTAGATAGGTTTATCAAAAGGTTGCAGAGAAAAATCAAATTGTTCCTTGACATTTATTTGCTACGCTTTTCCTCTTCCCCAGGGAGAGTCAATGTTCCTGCTGACTTTGATACAATAGAAAAAGCCTTCTCCGGGGTCAAAACCGCCGAAAAGGCATAAAACAAGGGCTTTCGAGGTCAAATACTGACTTCGAAAGCCCTTGTTTGCTTTATTCAGTTGTGGATTTCTGCCATTCCAAAGCCTGACGGCACCGTAGGGTGTAAGTCTTGCGGTGTATGGATTTTGGAATAATTAAAAGGTATGGCATAATTAAAAGGTTTAGCGCCTTTTTTCGTTTATTCCTTATTGTCGGTGCCCTCTACATAATCGGCCAGGCAAGCCTCCAGAAGCATTCTTGTGACGTCTGTGTAAGCAAGGATTTTTCCCTGGGCATACATATCATCGTCTTTTGCGTCCTTCAGCTTCGTCATTTCGGTATCGATTTGAGCCTTGATAAACTTAATAACATCAATTTTTTCCATTGCAATTATTCCTCCGGCGGGTCAAAATCTTCATCCGTGCATTTGCGGATAATATGCTTAGTGCGGTCAAGCGGCAGAGGCACGTCCTCCTCTGCGAAATACTCCACCTTCACTACCGCTGCTGCGGAGTGGTGGTTATCCTTGCCCACGGGTACAATCACATAATCGCCAACGGAAATATCGTCCTCATCGGCAATGTAATAATAACTTTTGTAGCCTTCGTCAAATTCCACGCTACAGTAGATATAATCGGTTCTGCGGCGCTTGACCTTCTCATAGACCGCAGGATTGAGTATTTCCCCCATTCCGTAGAAACGCATAAACTGCCATACGGATTCAGCAAAATCGCTCCAGAGCTCCGGAAGAGCCTTCTTGTCATATGTTCCTTGGATGACACGCTGCGGTCCTTTCTTGAAGTCCACTGTGATCGTGTAATCTATGGTTTCAAGCGGATTGTCTACCGCATCATCCGGGTTGCCCTCAATCTCGCCAAACAGGTCATCGGCATCAATATCATTGAGCAGGCCTTCAACGCCACCCTGGACATAGTATTTTCTGGACACAGCACAACCGCTGCCGATGTTCTGAATATGCTCCAAGGTCTCACTTTTACGGTCAAGCACCAATCTCTCGGTGTAGTCCCAAGTCACATATTCAACGGTTTCGGAGATCGGCTGCTTCGGCTTCATTTTGGTAATGCGGTGATAATCGATGGTGACGCGGTCAACTCTGTCTGGCTTGTTATTGCCGTCAAACACATAAAGGTCATCCATTTCGACTGCTTCTCGCACCATATCCGACAGGTCAACGCCATCCACTTCAAAATCAGCAATCAACGAGCCACGGTACTTATAAATATCTCCCTCGGTGTTGGTGATCTCCATCTCCCATTCACCGATATCGGTAGCAAAAACCTCAATGTACTCAGTGCTGAAATATCGTGCTATGCTGTTCAGCACTTTTGTGGCGCTTTCCTTTTCAATTTTATAAATTTTGCTCCTGGACTTTTCATGTCCATCAAAGCCAGAGCCAAAGTTGTATGCTGAGAACCATATGCGCCCATCGGCGTTGATGGTGATATGCTGTTCAACCTCGTCATCTGGTTCAGGCGGTGGGCCATAGCAGATATTATTGGAAACGATGCGCACCTTCTGCGGAGTGCCTTTAAACCGCTTCATGTGACATTCTGCTAATTCGCCCAGGCGGGATAGAGCCATCGTAAACCACGCACGGTTCTTCAGCTCCAAAATTTCCTCACCAGAATATGCCCAATGATTGAAATACCGCCATCGGGAGTAAATAGCCGATCCGAGCAAAGGAATATCAGTTATCTCCCCGATGATGCGTTCCAGTGCCTCAAAATCGTTTGCAGCTTTGCCGTACTTCTCAGAAAAGGCATGACCGCAGTCCATTACGAACCCAAGTGCCTCACAGTCATCAGCCATATAATGGTCTACCAGTTCAATGTAGGTGGTTTTCTTATTTCTGAATTTGTCATACCACTTGACTGCAAATTCGTGGATTTGCTTCATGTCCGCCACTGCAGTACACCTCCCATCATTTTATAAAGTTGACCGTTCTTTTTTAACAGAATGCGCTCATAAACTCTTGTTCCGAAACTTTCATCATTGAGACAAATCCAGCATAATCAGTAGCGTCCATGGGTATTTTCAATCCGTGCTTGGTTATGCTGATATCTTCCCGTGGGATAACATTCGCCTCATAGGTAGAGCCGCGATTCATTCGCAATCTCAGACCCTCGGAGTTTTCTGCTTCGGGATAGAGATAATAACCCGTTTGAGCATCGAAGCGGAACATATAGGCAAGTACCTGCAGATAGTCCCGGTTGCCGATATTATCGATTGGTTTATATTTTGCATCAGCAATCACTCGCTTTTCGCTGTTACGGCTGATGAAATCAGGGTAAATAAGACCCACATTTCCTTCGAAGAGTCTCTGTGCGCCTTTTCCGCCTTTATTCATTGGGTGGTAGAACACGTCATCAATGAGAGAATTGATGTACTCCTCCCAAAGCCATGCACCGTCAAACAGGATGCCGTATATTTGTCTTGTTCCTGTACCGATTTGGTGCTTTTGGTGCCGCAGAATAAGCAGGCACAGTCTCTGCAATGCATGGTACTCTCGGTAATACGCATGGCGGACGGTATTCTTTTTGTTCTGTTCAATGATTTTCTGCCTGTTATACGGCTCATATCCCGGAGTCGCATCTATAACGAGTTTTACCTCGTCTTTCACTTTGGTAAGAAGTTTATTTCCGTAAGGCTTTCTTTTGATAAACTCTATGGTATGCCGCACCAGCTCCATCAGACTATTATCGTAGGAAAACTCTCTCTGGCTGTATGCAACATTTCCTACAAATGGGGTATTCTCCTCGATATGTCTTGCGACATCAATCGTGCCTTTTACATTTCCATCATTGTACCTACGGCGGATATATTTTTTGAACAACCCCTTCCGCATAGCTGCCTTGAGGTAATACGGAAACAGAAACAGCAGAAAATTGAACAGCCGATTGTCTTGATTGGCATCGGAGTTCAAATCTACGATGTTTGGAAAGTCCAGGACTTTATCTAAAAGATACTGGAAAAAGTAATCCTCACCCTCTCCGCAAAAACGGGACGCGATCACAAGCCGCTCATCACCATAGCCGAGAAAACCCATCACATTGCCAGAACGAAAGGTGTCATTGATGCTTTGGAGGATCATCTGATCTTGGGTAATATCCTCTGCATCTTTTACGGTTTCTGGAAATACGAATACACCTTCACGCTCAAGCTGTTCCAACGTTTTATCTGCAATTTTACCTGCCAGCTTCGCTACTTGAGAAAAGGCATCTTTTTTCTGTTGGGAGTTATCCTTGATCCTGAGTAGCTTCATGTACATCACCTCTGGACTGTCGCTGATAGCCATATGCCTTTGCAAACCGTTTCATAATCCCTTCCTCATCGTACATACCCTGAATGTATTCCTGGAGGAGCGGTTGCAGATAATCCGTCCAAAGCTGGTCAAAGTCCAGTGTTTTCAGCTTCAGGAAGTAAGAAGCACCGATTTGATAATTCTCATTCAAATCCTCAACGGCAGCAATTTCCTTGTTAAGGGCAGCCATTCTTCTGATTGCTTCAGCCTCCAACTCCTCGTTTTCCAGCAAGGCCAGCATCTCAAGGCGTTCGTCTGCCCGAAGCTCCACAAAGCGGAAACGACGGCGCATAGCAAAATCGAAGCTATCCACAGAACGGTCAATATCATTCATCGTGCCGATGATATAGACGTTTTCGGGAATGTAGAACTTTTCATCCGGGTTGGGGTGCAGATTGGAATACTGCGTAGATATCTCACCGGATCTTCCACGATAACCAGGGTCGATGGCAAAGAACAGTTCACCGAAGATTTTAGATATTTCACCACGGTTAATCTCATCGATGATGAAAATGAATTTTTTCAATTCGGTCTGTTTTGCATGAATCTTGGAACCGGTAGCTTTTCTCGCCTTGATGGCTTTGTAGATAGCGAAGTCGTAGGAGTATGCCTGCGTTGCGAAGGACTTTCCGAAGAAGGACGTGATGTCCTTGATTTTCTCGAACCGAAGACCGGACTCCAACATTCTCCGAACCTCATCAAGATTTAGTGCGAGTTTGTTAACCGTTGCATTGCCAGGGATAGAGATATTAATGTGGCTGTCATCTACGCTTACGATGGTAAATTCATTGCCATTGATGGTTTTGAAGGAATCAACGCCCAATTCCAGGCTGGCGAAAAATTCTGCCATTGCTTCCTGAACTGAGAGTTCCTTTTCGACCGTTTCTTTGGATTTCTGTGAATCCTCGTAGTTCTTTCTGGCGCGAGTAACAAACTTTTTGAAAATGCCGTCCTGCAGTTCAAAACCCATAGTACCGTCATCGTTGACCCTCGGTCTCAAACCTTCAACAAAATCAGAGTAATCGTAGCTCGGATGGAACTGGACGAATTCCACCTGTCTCTTCTGCTCATCTGTCAGCAGGGTGTAATCGTCAAAATATCCGTTGCTGATAATATCCGCAGCGATTTCCTTTGCAAGGTAAGACTTGCCAGTACCCGGAGCGCCTCTGAAGATCAGATTTTTAGATTCAATCAGCATAGAGGAGAACGGATTCCTGTATCCTTTGAACTGCTGAACCAATTCCTCTTGGGCAGCGGCTTCTGCCTCCTCGACAACAGTTTCTTTTTCATCTTTTTCTCGGTATGTCAGTACAAACTGGTCTCCCGGTTCACCGAACCGCTTCAAGCATTCCTGAACGAAACTAATTGTGGAGAAGATATTCCAACAGTAAATGACGAACTGACGGCCGTTGTCATAACCGTAGGTCATGTATTCTATGGTCTTGCGGTGCTTTTTGTATTCATCGACACTTGCAAAGATGCCGCAAATCATCTCACTGTCCGGGTTGTATTTGCATACAGGAAAACTCTCCTTATCCTCAACAGACAAAGATGCAATCTGCTTTTCAAAAACCTGGCAGGCGATGCGAGGCAGGGTCTGATTGGAATTTCTTCTCTCACCCTTGCTGTAGGCGCGCTTGATCACCTCGCCAGTTGCCTTTTTGAAGGAGACATCAAGGGGCTTATAGTTGTCACCTAGGCTGATATTATCCATCGTGAACCGCTCGTCTGTAGATACCACACTTTCGGCGGTGATGGACAGTTCGAACTTTTCCTGCTGCTTTGTCTCAATAGTAAAGCCCTGGCCTTCCAGAAAGCTTTTTGCTTCTACGGCATTAAAGCCGTCCGTAGAAATATTTGTTCCGTTTGCCAAATAGTCAGCAACAGCCACTACATATTTCGGTGGATACCGCTTTCCGTCATCGGTTACAAGTTCGTATTTTGTGCTTTGATTATGAAAAGGGACACCATTCTCATCGATGTATTTTAAGGCATCCATGACGTATTCCTTTTTGAATTTTGGTATAGCCATACTGATCCTCCAATATTATTTTCATTTTTACAGCCTTTGCTTTGTGCCGAGAGGGGGAACGCCAATCTCGGTTAAAAACGCATTGCAGGTTTCAATGTCCTGCTGATAAAAACCTGTGAACAGGTACTTATAAGCCTCTTGTTCTTTGTCGCCATCAACAAAGGTCATTCCACCGAGCCTCAACACCTCTTGCATCTCTTGTAGATCCAATCCCAAACCAACTCCCATTGCTATCAGCGGGCGCATCGTAAATTTGTGCGTTTCGCCCTGTACGCGGGAGAAGTTCATTTTGTCCAACCCCGTTTTGCTTTCAAATGTATACTCGTACCAGTTCTCTTCGGCCATGCGTTTTTTCATCCATGCTGCGGGAGTAGTAGCAGTGGCCTGTGCGCGCTTTAGTTTTTTCTCAAAATCCTTCGCCTTATTGAATAGTTCCGTATTCTGCGTATTCGCATCATAGGCGGATTCTGTGTTAAAAACACTATCAGATCGGAACATCATTTGAGAGGCTCCGTGCATCAAGCTGTCAGGAATCAGCTTGATAGAGAAATCAAGTGTACATTCAGCAAGATGCTCTTTTGCATAAGGCGTCATTGATTTGACGCCATTTCCAGCATCAAACAAATAACGGTCATCATTCAGAACGAAATATCCCTCGGAAAAGCAGAATACGCCTGTATCTAATGTCGCACGTAACAAATCATTTTCACGATACAGCTTAAACGCATCGAGCGGTGAAATGGGGCGTTGATGCCGTTTCGCTTGCGTCGCCTTACGATGCTGAATTTGACTCGCAGGAGCGTTGGATTCACCCGCACAATATGCCTCAGCTTCACCATATCCCAATTCATACATTCGTATGGCAGCTGACTGTCGGGACACTTCAAAAAAATCTGCTACATTGTCGATTACATATTCAGTTACGATGCTACGGTCTGCGTTTGGATTATCTGCAAGAAGCACCTGGTAAATATGGTCGACCTTTTTCTTGAATGCGGTTCGTGGCATGAGTATTTTGGGTGCAATTGTTTTTGCCTGCCACTCCATTTTATCAATATCAGACCACTGTCCACCGATCAAGCTCCCGGTAGTTGAAATTCCTCTGTTACAGCGGAATGCAAACTCTGTCCCATTTTCATGGTTTCGCTTGTAATTAAAGTAATTCCGATGCCGCCACCAATGGAAGCATTCATGAGCCAAAGTATTATTGAACCGTCCGATATTCATGATATCTGCATCAACGAAAATCGAAGGTTGTGACACCTCATATCCGATGGTTTCTTCGGCAGACCAGTCATACACTTCAATGATGCCCTTCGTAAATGCGATGGCACCTTGAACACTACCATCGAATGACAAATACTCCGTATCAATGATTTCCAGAGACATAAGCCTTGTGGCAATATCCCGGATCGGTATGGGTCTGGGATTGTCTATGGCATCAGCGCATTCGTATTTTGTCAGAAATGCCTCGGCTTCTTTTTCATAATCAGCCACATAATGCATAAATGGGTTTGCAGCCTTTGCCATAGACAGCCTCCTAACCAATTAGTCTGTTTGCGTTCCTTCGCGCAGGATTCGATAGATTTCTGTCATAAAGACATTTGCAAATTTCGCACGAATTTCCTCGTTATTGAGGAGTAGCGTATAGAAATCCGCATTCTGGTCATAACCTTCAACCAATGCGTCCTGGACACAGTCGTCATAGGTGAACTTGAACTCGTTGAGGGTGTTGTTTTTTGCACTCTTTTCAAGACGCTCTTTGAGTGCAGCGTTCTTCAAAAGTAGGTCACGAATCTGCATGGCGGCTTTCGTAGTGAAATCCGGCTCGTAGTCCTTATCGTACAGGGCGTTAACCTCATCGATAATCTGGGAGAGGAGCTTTTTCTGTTCCTCCTCAAGACTTGCAGGCTTCGGTTTCTTGATTTTCACTTCAGGCTTGGCTTCGATTTCCTCGCCCTGGTGCTTTTCCAGCTGCTTCTGTCTGAAATCGCTGACGGTAATTTTATCAGCAATATCAAAGTTGTTTCCACCACCACCGGGGTTCAATTCCTTAATCAAATAAGAAAGGAAATTGTATCGCTTATGGAATTCGAGGTTTTCATAGGCGGTAGCCTGGATAAGGAAACAATAGCCTTTCAGGAATCGGCGGATGGTAATCTTGATCTCCATCTGCTCCAATTCGGGGCGTTTGGTAATTTTCTTCAAAGCCCCATCCAATAACGACCACATACGCTGCTTGTCCCGTGCTGTGCGGTTATCCTTGTAGAGGTATGTATTGAATTCATCAACATCGTCCGCATCAAGGAAGTCATACGCATCAATTTCACGATCCATGTCACGAATATCGGACGGAGAAATTGTTTCAAAAAGGATGGTGTCTTTGTAATACGGCTCAAATGCCGCTTTGATATCATCGTAGCTGTTTTTAAAGTCCAACACAAAGGTAGTCTTATCGTAAGGCGGACAAATTCTGTTCAGTCGAGAGAGGGTCTGGACGGCCTGAACTCCACGCAGGCGCTTGTCCACATACATTGCCACCAGTCTCGGCTGGTCAAAGCCAGTCTGATACTTATCTGCAACGATAAGCACTTGATAACAACTGCGGTCAAACTCGTAACGCAGGTCTTCCTCTTTGAAACCGTTCATGCCGGTTTCAGTGTATTCCTTGTCGTCCAGTTTGACCTTGCCAGAGAATGCCACCAGAGCCTGAATGCCCGTATAGCCACGCGCCTGAATATACCGTTCAAATTCCTGGCGGTATTTTACAGCAGCCGGGCGAGAAGAAGTGATAACCATAGCCTTTGCCTTACCACCAAGGCACCCGGCCACATTTGCTCTGAAATGCTCAATGATGATTTCGACCTTCTGTGCGATGTTGGTATCATGCAGGTCGATAAAGCGAGCCATCTTACGCTTTGCGGCGATAGACTGGAGTTCCGGGTCATCCTGGATTGCCTTATTGATATGGCAGTAAGTTTTCCAGGTCACATAGTTGTCCAAAACATTAAGGATATAGCCCTCCTCAATGGCTTGCTTCATAGAATACAGATCGAAGGATTCCTTCTTACCTTCAGCGTTCAGAGTGCCGAAAAGCTGAAGGGTATCCGGCTTCGGTGTAGCAGTAAAGGCAATCATAGAAACATTGCTCTGCTTGCCACTCTTCTGGATTTCCTCAAGCATCTTGTCTTCTTCAGTCTTTTCCTCCTCGTCCTCCTCATTGGCGAGGACATTGGTTACGGACTGCATATAGACACCCTCAGTAGAAGAATGTGCCTCGTCAATCAGTACAGCAAACTTCTTGCCCTTAAGGTTTCCGAGCAGATTGTTGTTGAGAATGTAATAGAATTTATGAATGGTGGTAACAACGATCTTAGTGTTGCCGCCGAGTGCGATAGCCAGGTCCTCGGAATCGCACCTATCATCCATAACCTTGACCTGTCCGCTTTTGTGCTCGATGCCGAGAATGGCCTCTTGCAGCTGACGGTCAACAATGATACGGTCAGTGATAATCAGCACCGTATCAAAAATATTTTCATTGGCGGCATCGTGAACCGTCGCGAGAATGTGAGCAAGCCAGGAAATGGTTTCGGTCTTGCCGCTGCCCGCAGAATGTTCAATAAGGTAATTGCAGGAGGTGTGGTTCTCGATAACATCGTTCATAACCCGCTCAACAGCACGAAGCTGATGGAAACGTGGGAAAATGAGCACCTTGGACTTTTTGATTTTGCCGGTATCAGCATCCTTGCGCTCTTTCTTTTTGATATAGATGAAACGCTCGATGAGGAACAGGATTTTATCCTTCGTCCAGATGTTCTCCCACATATAGGAGACGTTCACGCCGTTCTGATTGTGGGGATTTCCCTTGCCGAAGTTTTCACCAATGTTGAACGGATTGAAGAAGGTATCGGGGCCCTTCAGTTCCGTGGTGAAATACACTTCATTCAGGTCCATGGCAAACGCAGCAAATACGCCAACCCTGCTCTTGAAAAGGCGGGTGGAAGGATCGCGCTCATTCTTGTACTGCTTAATGGCGTCCTCGTAGCTTTGACCGGAGGTGTTGCATTTCAGTTCAACTGTGAAGATAGCCAAGCCATTCAGAAAAATAACGAGGTCAATGCGTTCGTCAGCCTTGTGATATACCTCTTCCATTACGGAGAAGATATTTTTTCGGTAGTTCGCAACAGCCTGGGTGTTGATGGTGCTGTCCGGCTTGCGATACATCAGCCGAAGGGTAACACCATTATCGAACTCTACGCCGTGCTTGATAACATCGATCAGGCCACGGCTTTCCTTGTTGATTTCCGAGTTGATGTAATTAATGACCGTATCGTTGGTGCGGTCTTTATACATACGGCGCAGACGCTCCATTTCATCGTGCTGCGTATCCTCCAGAAACTCAAGCAGGACTTCGGTATCCATTGCCAACCCAGGCTTATAGGCTGTGTTGGGACGGATACGGAATTTGTTATCCTCTTCCAAACGCTCCAGAATCAACTTTTGGAAATCTTCTTTTTCTCTCAGCTGGTCTGCTCTGATAGGCATATTACCGAACCTCCTTTACTCGTTTTTTGCCTGTGACATACTCAAATATTACGGCAGCCATATGATTTTGCATGGTAAGCAGCTGACGCTCCTTTTCCGCAATAGTTGCATCAATAAGTGCCGTTTTATAGTCCAGCTCTGCTACTATAGCATCTTGCTCTTCTAACGGAGGAACAGAGATATTCTGTTTCTTCAAAATGCTGAACGGAGGGATATTTTTTATAGCACTACCGTTGCTATATTTTTCATTCATATATTCCAGTGCAACATCGAATAAGTAAATAAAATAAGATTTATTGAACCCATCTTTTATTCTTACCCTCATCAATGCCTGATTGATAATACCCGGCTCAATGTTGTCTGGTAGAACATAACACTTACCAATAGTGCCTGCGCAACTCACTATTATGTCGCCAGGAGCAACAGAAAAGTCCTTAAGTCCTCTATAATCTTCGTAGGATAGATAATACCACCCCAGCGAAGCATCGCCCTGAATTGCATTCTTTTGCTCATAGACCTTAAAGGTGTTTTCACCCTTTTCTATAAACATATCGACAGTTACAGCACTTCCAAAGGGACCTTTTTTGTAAGTTGCGATATCCTGCATACGAAGGATTTCCCAATGTTCGGGAGTCGCTCCGCACCACTCTATATGGCTATTCTTTTTCTGCACATCGGGGTTCAAACCGTGTGTAACAACTTCTGAAATATAAGTTTTTTTATATTTTTTCAGCAATGCAAGTTGTGCTTCCAGTTCAGTGATGATAGCCTGCAACTTTCCGCAATGAACATCCAAATAGTCTGCAATGGCTTCCTGTTCGGCATAATCTGGAAACGCATACAAAAATTCCGCAAAATCTCCTTGGTACAGATGCACAATTGTACTGTTGCCAGCATTTTTGTAGTTAAACCAGTTCCAAAACTCATCGGATTTAATCACCCAATAGAGAAACCGCTGGCTATATCCTTCGATAGGTACAATACGAAGAACGCCGCTATTAAGTGATGTTTCACCCGGCATATTCGTTACAATAGCAACCTTACCAATAGTACCGTCTTTGGTAATCAACAGATCGCCTTCCTGAATTTGAATATCCGTAGCTTCTTCCCAACGCTTCATAGGAACATGAACACAATTTTCCCAATCAATACCACCGTCAGCAAAATCAACTCCGGTGATAAGATATGCGCCCTCGTCCTGGTACTCTTCGGATGTCAATCCTTGCCATCCAATGCGTCCCTTCAACGTTGCCATATATTTAATTCGCTTGGTGTTCCAGGCAGTTGGAATTTCTCCAATCCACTGGATGCCAGTCTGTCTCATCTCTTCCATTATTCTGCCCCTTTCTGCAAGGCAGCAATTTTTGCAGTAAGCGAAGACTCCAATTCCATGAATTGCGCCAGCAGATCATCAGCCTTTTCGGGCTCATGGTACACATAGAAATACCTGGTGAACGGGAATTCCGCACCCAATTTCTCTTTATTGGTAGCACTCTCCGCTTTGCTTTCGTCAAAGTCATAGAAGTAAATCGCATCCGGAATATGCGGATACACTTCAGCATCCATATAAGCCTTCTCGTCCTGATTGAGGCGAATAATTTCCGTGTCTTTTGTTGTCGGGTCGATAATCACACGGCCTTTTCTGTCCTTCTGGACAACAGCGGTCTTGTCAATAAACGACAGTTCCATGGCAATGCCGTTGAGACGAGAATCCGACATACCCTCAATACCTGCGAGAGCCTTTTTCAGTACTGCTACGAATTTGGAAAAATCATCGTATTCCTTGTCAGACTCCTGCGCCTTCAACGCCTCAATTACAGCAGCAGTAAAGGTGCGACCCTTAATCTGCTTCTGATATGCCTTTTCGTCAGTAGCGTCACGAGGATCGGTCTGCTCCAATTCCTCAAATTTAGCTTCATTGAAAATGTTGGTATTGGCGGTGAAATAAGCGCTGGTACGAAGTGCCTCAATAGAAGCCGCATTGATAACACCACGGCGCTGTAAGGGCTGGTACACAGACCACTCCTTATACAGGAATTCCTCTCGGTCAAAAATCTTGCTCTCAATAACGCATTCGTGCTTGCGCTTTTCGCACCACTGAGTCTTTCTACCAGGTGCAAAATCCGCATAGATCTCAGTGATAAGGGTAATCTGCTCCTTGGAGATTTCTCTACGCTTTTTGCCAAGAGAACGCTTCAGAGGAGTCCACATATCGGTTGCATCGATAAGCTGAACCTTGCCCTTGCGTTCTTTACGCTTGCCCTTGGACAAAATGAACGCATAGATTGCAATATCGGTATTGTAGAACAACTGAGAAGGCAGACCGATAATGGCTTCTATAAGATCATTCTCAAGCAGGTATCTTCTAATCTGGCTTTCACCACTTGTGGTATTGCCGGAAAACAGAGGAGAACCATTTGTGATAATAGCAGCTCTACCAACGCCTTTCTGCATTTTTGCAACGGCGTGCTGCATAAACAGCAATTGCATATCACCGGTTGTAGGCAATCCCGCCGGGAACCTGCCATTATTGCCTTTCTTGTATTCTTTGCGCACCGCTTTTTCAACACCATCGCCGGCATCTTTGCCGCCCCAAGCCTCACCAAAAGGTGGGTTGGCAATGACAAAACGCATGGAGGTATCTTCAAAGCAGTCCTCCTTCATGGTGTCAGCAAAGCGGATGTTTTCTGCAGTCTGGTTCTTAATCAGCATATCCGCAAGGCAGATAGCATGGGATTCAGGGCTGTTCTCCTGTCCGAACAGGCGCACATTGGCGTCCGGGTTCATACGCACGATGAAATCGTGTGCGGTAGAAAGCATACCGCCAGTACCGCAGGCCATGTCCAATACGGTGATTTCTCTGCCTTCGGAGAAAATATCACTGCAACCTTCAGCAAGCAGAATGCTGGTGAGGAGGCGGATAACTTCACGAGGGGTGTAGTGATCGCCCGCAGACGCATTTTCAGAAAAGCGGCGGATGATTTCCTCGAACATATAGCCCATCTTGACATTATCGACTTTTTCGGGGTCGAGTTCGAGTTCAGAGAACTTTTTGACAACACCCAACAGTCGGTTATTTTTGTCGAGATTTTTGATTTCTTCCTTAAACTTCAGTTCTTCAAAAATTGCTTGGACATTCGGAGAGAAGGACTCAATGTAAAAAGTCAGATTCTCTACGATGGCAGGTGCTTCGGTAAGCAGTTTCTTCAAATCAAATTCACAGGTATTGTAGAACTGATAGCCAGATTTTTTGCACAGCAACTGTGCAGGAGCCGCGGGGTTCTTCTTGAATGCGTCAACCACAGCCTTCTTTTTAGGCGCAAGAGCACACTCCAACCGGCGCAGGATAATCATGGGAATGATGACATCCTTGTACTTGTCCGGCTTATAAGGACCACGCAGCGTATTTGCAATGGAGAATACCATGGCGATTTCTTTGGACGCATCTATCGTTTTGTCGTCCATCATTACTTCGGTGATTTTTGTCTGTGCCATTACATCGTTCCTCCAAATTAATATTCATTCAGGTCGATACCGGCCTTCAGCAAACGCTCATAGCGGTCATTGGAAATGATAACCGCCATAGGCTTACCGTTTTTCAAGACAAAACCAGCCTTATCTTCGGTAGATATTGTCGTTATAATCTTTGATGCCTGCCCACGCAGGAAGTCTGACATATTATAATGCTCCATCGGAGTGATACTTTTCTTTACCTCAGCCATGATTTGCCTCCTTGTAATTCATGCTATTTTACATCATAGCACAAAGTAATTACTTTTTCAATGACTTTTGTGTAACTTTTTGTTTGTACAATTCAGGCTACCTCAACAAACACAAAAAAGTTAGTAACTCACCGAGTTACGATTAGAGGCACATATTAACCTTCATCCCTGTCCACAGCCTTTCCAAAACATCGGAAAGGTACTGTTGGCAGGGATTTTTTGCTTATTCACTGTAACTCGCCAAGATTCGGGTTTTCAGACATTGTTAGATATAATTTTGGTATCGAAGGTAACTCCTTCGAAATAAATTTTACTCCGCTTTGTGAGTGGCCATTAACGAAGCGGTGGATACATACGGAACCCGGGACGGATTCTCCGTCAGCCATCCGATGTACCACCGTTGATTCGTCATGCCTTCTCACGAGCGTCGAAGCCGGTGTGTCATCTGATGCACCGGCTTTTGTTGTATCTGCCGCCTCCCTTCCCAAAGCGGGAAAGGACAAGCAATGCAAAAGAATGACAATCAGCACTACATCTATCTGCGTTCCACCCGTGAGCGCATCCCCTGCACAGAGCAGGAGTTCCACGATTATTACCGCGACATTGATGCCTTCCGCAAAAAGCAACAGCGCCACGGGCGCTGCGTGTGTCCCGTCGCCAAGCGACTGGACTGTGACATGGACTGCGTGACTTGCCCCTTCAGCAGAGCCGGAGACTCCCTCTCCTTGGATTACACCGCTACAAACGACGAGGGTGAAGAAAGACCCTGGCTTGACGATATACCAGATGCATTCGCAGAGGTCGATGTGAAAGTTGAGGAAGCTGAGATGCTCGATGCGCTGCATCTTCTTCTATCAACCCTCGCACCGGAGGAACTGGAAATTTGTAAAACCATCATGGTCGATCTTTCCGAGCGTGCTGCTGCCGCATCACTAAACATCTCCCGAAAGGCCTTTACGTGCCGCAGAGATAAGGTTTTGAATCATTTGAAAAATTCTCTAAAAAATTATCTCTGATTTGGGGGCCAAACGGCAATCCCGTGTCCGGTGGCAAGTGTAAGAGGCAAAACGATACCGCCGATTATGGGAGGTGACAAAGAATGTACGAGTCCGAAAACAAGGCGATGAACCCTGACGAGGAACTGGTTGATATCCTTCTGGAGTTTATCATCGTCGCAGCAAACCTGGCAAAAAGCATCAACCGCTCACTCAAGCAGAAGCAAATCAAGGAAGGAGGCAACGTCAATGGGCAGAATCAGCGAATTGGATATGGCGATCAAAGACCTGCGCAGCGCCGCAGCCACTATTAATGAAGTGGCAAACACCCTGGCAGAGATGTTCAGCACCACGGCTGATGAAGCCCCTGACACTGCCGCCCCTGCCGATCCTGCGCTGACGCTGGAACAGGTCAGAGCCGTTCTTGCGGACAAGTCCCGCAAGGGGTACACCGCTGAGATCCGCACGCTGCTCCAGAAGTACGGTGCGGCAAAGCTGTCCGGCATCGACCCCGTCCACTACAAGGCGCTGCTTGCCGATGCGGAGGTGCTGACCGATGCCACCTAAAGGACACGCTATTCTCTCGGCATCGTCTTCCGAGCGGTGGCTCAACTGCCCGCCCTCCGCAAGGCTGTGTGAAGCCTACGAGGATAAAGGCAGCGACTACGCCGCCGAGGGCAGCGATTGCCATGCTCTATGCGAGTTCCGGCTCAAGCAGGCACTTGGTATTCCGGCTGAAAGCCCCATCGAAAATCTCTCTTGGTACAACGAGGAGATGGAGGAATGTGCCGCCGGATACGCTACCTATGTGACGGAGCTTCTGACAGCCGCAAAGCAAACCTGCTCCGACCCTGTGGTCATGATCGAACAGCGGGTGGATTTCTCTCACTGGGTGCAGGACGGTTTCGGAACAGCCGACTGCATTCTCATTGCCGACGGTACGCTCAATATCTGCGATTACAAGCATGGCAAAGGGGTCGAGGTCAGCGCAGAGTGGAACCCGCAAATGATGCTCTATGCCCTGGGTGCCTTGGAGATTTTCGACGGCATCTACGATATTGACACCGTCCGCATGACCATCTATCAGCCCCGGAAGTCGAATATCAGCATCTTCGAGATGTCCAAGGACGCTCTGCTCGAATGGGCAGACACGGAACTGACGCAGAAAGCACAGCTTGCCTACGAGGGACAGGGCAACTTCTCCTGCGGCGAGTGGTGCCGCTTCTGCAAGGCGAAAGCCGAGTGCAGAGAACGCGCAGAAACCAATCTCGCTCTTGCACGGTACGACTTTGAGAAACCAGCGCTCCTTGACGACGATGAGATTGCCGACATTCTCGGAAAGGTCGATGCATTGACCGCTTGGGCAGCCGATGTGAAGGAATATGCCCTTCAGCAGGCTGTCAGCGGCAAGGAATGGAGCGGGTGGAAACTGGTCGAAGGCCGTTCCAACCGCAAGTACACCAGTGAAGCCTTTGTTGCCGCCGCTGTTGAAAGCGCAGGCTTTGACCCCTATGAGCGCAAGGTGCTCGGCATCACCGCCATGCAGAAACTGCTCGGCAAATCCCGCTTTGATGAGCTTCTCGCTCCCTACATTAAAAAGCCGCAAGGCAAACCCACGCTCGTGCCGGAGAGCGATAAACGTCCGGCAATGAACACCGCAAAATCAGATTTTATGGAGGAATTTTAATATGTCTACCAACACAAACAGAGTCAACAATCCCATGAAGGTCATCACCGGTCCCGACACCCGTTGGTCTTACGCCAATGTCTGGGAGCCTAAGAGCATCAACGGCGGCACTCCCAAGTACAGTGTCAGCCTCATCATCCCCAAGTCCGATACTAAGACGGTCGCAAAGATCAAGGCGGCAATCGAAGCTGCCTATCAGGAAGGACAGGCTAAGCTGAAGGGCAATGGAAAGATCGTACCGCCCCTCGCAGCCATCAAGACCCCGCTCCGCGACGGCGACATTGAGCGCCCTGACGATCCGGCTTATGCCAATGCCTACTTCATCAATGCCAACTCCGCTACCGCGCCCGGTATCGTGGACGCTGACCGCAACCCTGTGCTGACTCGCTCTGAGGTTTACTCCGGCGTGTACGGCCGTGCAAGCATCAACCTGTATGCTTTCAACAGCAACGGCAACAAGGGTATCGCCTGTGGTCTGAACAATCTGCAGCTTATCCGTGCCGGTGAACCCCTGGGCGGCAAGGCAAGTGCCGAGTCCGACTTTGCAACCGATGACGATGATGACTTTCTGGCTTAAGGAGGTAACCGAATATGGAACTGACTACGATTCTTTGCATCCTGCTTCTCAGCCTGTATCTGTTGCTGGCGGTCTTTTGGATTGTCCGCTCGGTCATTGATGCCATCGATGACCATGAGCGCAAGAAAAGGGACGATGCCTGGGAAGCCGAAAAGCAGCAGCTTGAGAAAGAGCGTGCTATTCGTGAAGTGGAATACCACGAAGCCCGCATGAAAAATATGCACGAGTAAAACGCAATACCCCGTGGGCGGCGGAGCGATCTGCCGCCCTATTGGGGTAAGCGAAAGGACCGGTGAATATGAAAACTCTCTCAATCGACATTGAGACTTACAGCGATCAGAACCTTGCGAAAACCGGTGTCTATCGCTATGTGGAGTCTCCCATATTTGAAATCCTGCTCTTTGCCTACAGTGTGGACGGTGGCAGCGTGCAGCAGGTAGACCTTGCCTGCGGAGAGCAGATTCCCGCCAAGGTCCTGTCGGCGCTGACAGATGGTTCCGTAACCAAGTGGGCCTTCAACGCAAACTTTGAACGCATCTGCCTGTCCCGCTTTCTTGGTTTTCCGACCGGGGATTACCTTGCGCCGGACTCGTGGAAATGCTCTATGGTCTGGGCAGCCACGATGGGACTACCGCTTTCCTTGGAAGGTGTCGGCGCGGTTCTTGGGCTTGAAAAGCAGAAGCTGACCGAAGGCAAAGACCTCATCAAATATTTCTGTCAGCCCTGTGCACCGACCAAATCCAACGGACAGCGCACCCGCAACCTTCCGGCACACTCCCCGGACAAGTGGCTGGCTTTCAAAAAATACAACATCCGCGATGTGGAGACCGAAATGTCCATTCAGACGCGGCTTGCCAAATATCCCGTGCCGGACAGCGTGTGGGACGAATACCACATCGACCAGGAGATCAATGACCGTGGTGTTGCCCTGGATATGGAGCTTGTGCGGCAGGCCATTCAAATGGACGGCAGATCCCGCTCCGAACTGACGCAGGCAATGAAGGAACTGACCGCACTTGAGAATCCCAACTCCGTGCAGCAGATGAAGCAGTGGCTTTCGGACAACGGTATGGAAACCGATACTCTCGGCAAAAAGGCTGTATCAGAAATGCTGAAAACCGCACCACCGGAACTGCAAACGGTATTGACTCTCCGGCAGCAGCTTGCAAAGTCCTCGGTAAAGAAATACCAGACAATGGGGACTGCGGTCTGCGCCGATGGTCGTGCCAGAGGTATGTTCCAGTTTTACGGTGCCAACCGCACAGGCCGATGGGCAGGACGCATCATTCAGATGCAGAACCTGCCGCAGAACCACCTCTCCGACCTTGCTGAAGCCCGTGGCCTTGTCCGCTGCGGCGACTTTGAAGGCGTGAAAATGCTCTACGAAGATGTGCCGGATACACTGTCACAGCTGATCCGCACAGCGTTTGTGCCGCAAGGTGACCGCAAATTCATCGTTGCCGACTTCTCGGCCATTGAAGCCCGTGTCATTGCGTGGCTTGCCGGAGAGGAATGGCGGCAGAAGGTCTTTTCCGATGGAAAGGATATCTACTGTGCGTCTGCGTCGCAGATGTTTGGTGTCCCTGTCGAAAAGCACGGCGTCAACGGACACCTTCGGCAGAAAGGCAAAATCGCAGAATTGGCTCTCGGCTACGGTGGCTCCGTCGGCGCGCTAAGGGCAATGGGTGCGCTTGACATGGGACTGACCGAAGATGAACTGCCGCCCCTTGTAGGCGCATGGCGGCAGGCCAATCCGAAAATCGTACAGTTCTGGTGGGCGGTCGACCGTGCCGTTATGGAAGCTGTTCGATTCAAGCACACCAACGAGACCCACGGCATTACCTTTTCCTGCAGAAGCGGGATGCTGTTCATTATGCTCCCGTCCGGCAGACATCTTGCCTATGTAAAGCCCAAGATCGGCACGAACAAGTTCGGCGGTGACTGTATCACTTATGAAGGTGTCGGTGGCACAAAAAAGTGGGAACGGCTCGACAGCTATGGTCCCAAGTTCGTGGAGAACATTGTGCAGGCAACGGCTCGTGACATTCTCTGCTATGCAATGAAAACGCTCCGCTGCTGTTCCATCGTGATGCACATCCACGATGAAGTGGTCATCGAAGCCGACCACCGGATGTCTTTGCAGGCAATATGCGATCAGATGGGCAGAACCCCTCCCTGGGCGAAAGGATTACAGCTTCGTGCCGATGGCTATGAAACGGAATTTTATAAGAAAGACTGACGAGGTATAACCCATGAGTATCAACAAATTCAACAGCGAGGGGTATTACGACCCCACCGCTTATGAGGCTATGACAGCCGTAGAAAAAGAGGAAAAGGCTCTCCGAGCCTTTCGCCCCATCGTGTATATCTGCTCTCCTTATGCAGGGGCGGTATCGGAGAATATCGAAAATGCCCGAAAGTACAGCCGCTTCGCCGTGGACAAGGGGTACATCCCTGTAGCACCCCACTTGCTGTTTCCGCAGTTTCTGAATGACAACAATCCGAAAGAGCGTCAGTTAGGACTGTTCTTCGGAAATGCCCTGATGAGCAAGTGCAGCGAGGTGTGGGTCTTTGGCGACCGCATCTCCGCCGGCATGGAAGCAGAAATTCGCAGAGCCAAATGGAAGAACTACCGCTTGCGCTACTTCACCAATACTTGCGAGGAGGTATAAACCATGTTCACCCTTTACAGTGCTGACTATATCAACGCACCCAGCAACTGCTCCTATCCGCACAGATTTGAGGTGACCGACTCCGCTAACTTTGCGGATGCGGTCAGCCGCGACTATGTGTGTGCCGAGTACATGAACCATTACCGCAACGGGGATAACTTCCTCGGTTCGGATTGCCTGCCTGTGGACTGTGACAATGACCACTCAGAGAATCCTGCCGATTGGGTCACTCCGGCAGATGTCCAGGCGGCATTTCCCAGCATTACCTTTGCCGTTCACTACAGTCGCTTTCATATGCGCGAGAAAAACGGCAAACCTGCCCGTCCCAAGTTCCATGTGCTGTTTCCCATTGACTACATGACAGACGCTGCCGCCTACAGCGAAATGAAGAAACTTGTCAACACCATTTTCCCGTATTTTGACACCAAGGCTCTGGATGCTGCCCGTTTCTTTTTCGGAACAGCAAACCCAGAGGTTGAACTGTACCCTGGCGAGATGACCTTAAGCGAGTATCTGTCCGCAGAAGATTTTGATGCGGAAATGCCTGGTGGTTCCCACGGCGGCACACAGGTCATTCCCGAAGGCAGCCGTAATGCAACCATGTCCCGCTTTGCCGGTCGCGTCATCAAAAAGTACGGTGACAATGACACCGCTTTCCAGTGCTTTATGGAAGAAGCAGAAAAATGCACTCCTCCTCTGGAACAGCAGGAACTGATGACCATCTGGCACAGCGCACAGAAGTTCTATGCCAAAGTTCAACAGCAGGACGGATATGTTCCTCCCGAACTGTATAACGATGATACCTCCTATAAGCCGGACGATTTCTCCGATGTCGGACAGGCAGAGGTGCTGGCAAAGCACTTCTCCGGGGAACTGCGTTATTCTCCAGCGACCCACTACATCCGTTACAACGGCCGATACTGGCAGGAAACCGAACCCGGGGCGCAGGCTGTTGCCCACGAACTGACCCGCCGTCAGCTGAAAGAAGCGTCTGCGGATATGATTGCTGCTCTTGCTGCTCTTAAGGCTTGCGGCGCACAGGACATTCTGGACAACAACAGCAAGGCCAAGGCCGAGGGCATGATGAACGATGAGCAGATGGAAGCCTATAAAGCCTTCCTCGCTGCAAAGGCATATCAGTCCTATGTCATTCAGCGCCGCGCTTCCAAAAACATCACCGCCACACTGAAAGAGTCCCGTCCGATGCTTGAGATCACTCCGCAGGACTTGGACGCCAACCCTTACTTGCTCTGCACCCCAGATGCCACCTATGACCTGCGTCTCGGTATGGCGGGTGCAAGGGAGCATTCGCCGGAGGACTTCATCACCAAAACGACCACCGTTTCTCCCAGCGACCGTGGCAAACAGATCTGGCTCGACTGCCTGGACACCATTTTTTGCGGCGACCGGGAGCTCATTGACTATGTGCAGATGATCTGCGGTCTTGCCGCTGTTGGCAAGGTCGAGGTCGAAGCCCTCATTATCGCATACGGCTGCGGTCGCAACGGTAAGTCCACCTTCTGGAACTCCGTATCCCGTGTTCTCGGCCTTTATAGCGGCAACATTTCTGCCGACACACTGACCTTCGGATGTCGCCGCAATGTGAAGCCGGAAATGGCTGAGGTCAAGGGCAAGCGTCTGCTCATTGCAGCCGAAATGCAGGAAGGCGCACGGCTGAACGATTCCACTGTGAAGCAGCTCTGCTCCGTGGACGATATCTTTGCGGAGAAAAAGTACAAAGACCCCTTCAGTTTTTCTCCCAGTCACAGCCTGGTGCTGTACACCAACCATCTGCCCAAGGTCAGTGCATCCGATGACGGCACCTGGCGCCGCCTAATCGTGATCCCGTTCGATGCCAAGATTGAGGGAAAGAGCGACATCAAGAACTACGGCGACTACCTGTATCAGAATGCCGGAGAAAGCATTCTCGAATGGGTCATAGAAGGAGCCAAAAAGGTCATTGACCTGGACTACAAATTCCCGGTTCCGGCTACCGTGCAGAAAGCCATTGACGATTACCGCGCGCAAAACGACTGGTTCGGCAACTTTCTCGATGAGAGGTGCGAGGTCGGCAACAGCTACAGAGAGAGTTCCAATGCGCTGTACCAGGCATACCGCAACTATTGTGTAGATACCAACGAGTATGTCCGCAGCACCGCCGACTTCTATACTGCTCTTGAGGGTGTAGGCTTTGACCGTATCAAGGTTAAAAATAAGCGTTTTATCAAGGGTGTGCGGCTGAAACCGGACGATGCGGGCAGTGAGGATTTCCTTAACTGACAGACCATTGGGTTAACCTCGATTAAGATCAAATACAAAAAGTCTCTTAGGGAGATTTTTCATAAAACCCATAAGAAGAAGTCTTGTAAATGACCTTCAACGAGGTTAACCCAGGCCTTAAATCTCAACAGGAGAAAGCATTATGAGAGAAAAAACAATCGAGCGAAAATTAACGCTGATGGTTAAGAAGCGGGGCGGCATCTGTCCGAAGTTCGTGTCTCCCGGATTTGACGGGATGCCCGACCGAATCGTTCTTCTGCCAGGTTGCCATTTTGCCTTTGTGGAAGTAAAGGCTCCCGGCGAAAAGCCCCGCCCACTTCAGCTTTCGCGGCACAAATTACTGCGCAGACTTGGTTTTCCGGTATATGTCCTGGATGCCGAGGAGCAAATCGGAGGTATCCTTGATGAAATACAGTCCACATGATTACCAGACCTATGCCGTGGATTACATCGAAACACATCCCGTTGCCACCGTATTTTTGGATATGGGACTTGGGAAGACGAGCATCACCCTCACGGCGATCAACGACCTGCTGTTCGACAGCTTCGAGGTGCATCGGGTGTTGGTCATCGCACCGCTGCGGGTGGCACGGGACACATGGACAGCGGAAGTCGATAAGTGGGATCATCTGCAGAACCTCATCTGTTCCGTGGCTGTCGGCACAGAGTCAGAACGCAAAACTGCCTTGATGCGACCGGCTGATATTTACATCATCAACCGGGAAAATGTCCAATGGCTTGTCGAAGAAAGCGGCATCCCGTTCACCTTTGATATGATTGTGATTGACGAGCTGTCCTCTTTCAAGAACCACAACACAAAGCGGTTCAAGTCGATATTGAAAGTCAGGCCCAAGGTCAACCGCATCGTAGGGCTGACCGGCACTCCCGCTTCCAACGGTCTGATGGATCTATGGGCAGAGTTCCGCATCCTGGACATGGGTCAGCGGCTGGGACGCTTCATCACCAAGTACCGCACCGACTATTTCATGCCGGATAAGCGCAACGGGCAGATCATCTACAGCTACAAGCCGCTGCCGTATGCGGAGGATGCCATTTATAAGCAGATTTCCGACATCACCATCTCCATGAAAGCGACAGACCATCTGAAAATGCCGGAACTGGTCAGCAGCGAATATGCCGTGCGTCTTTCCGATGAGGAGAAGCAGAAATACACCGATTTGAAACAGGAACTGGTGCTGTCTCTCGGAGATGCCGAGATCACCGCCGCCAATGCCGCATCCCTCTCCGGCAAGCTGTCGCAGATGGCAAACGGCGCAATCTATGACGATAACGGCAAGGTCATCCAAATCCATGACCGCAAGTTGGATGCTCTGGAGGATATCATCGAAGCAGCAAACGGCAAGCCTATACTGGTAGCCTACTGGTTCAAGCATGACCTCACCCGCATATCCGAGCGGCTGAAAAAACTGCATATCCCGTTTTCCCGCCTGGATGACTCCGACAGTATCCGCAGATGGAATAACGGTGAAATCCCGGTGGCGCTGATCCACCCAGCATCGGCAGGACACGGTCTGAATCTTCAGTCCGGCGGCTCCACGCTTGTGTGGTTCGGCCTTACCTGGTCATTGGAATTATATCAGCAGACCGTGGCTCGCCTATGGCGGCAGGGACAGACATCCGAAACCGTAGTGGTGCAGCACATCATCACCAAGGGCACCATTGACGAGCGCATCATGAAAGCCCTCTCCCAAAAGGAGCATACGCAAACGGCTCTTATCGATGCCGTAAAAGCGGACTTGAAAATCTGAGACAATCTATGAAAACCCGTGCCGATCCGAGGATCTCAAAATATCGGAGGTACGAATATGAACCCTTATCAGGCATTAGCCAACGCCATTGTAGAACTGGCCGTAAAAGACTACAAAAAAGCTCTCAAGCGGCACTATCGCTTTCCGAATAACGAGGATTACGCCGCCGAGGTAAAAAGCCTGGAGCGATTTTTCCGTTCCGGTTGGTATGGAATGCTGACCGACCTTGACGGCGAATATCTCATGACAGGTGTTCGCCGCATGGTGTGCAAGGAGGCGGCGGCATGAAGGCAAAGGAATTTTTGAACCAGGCATATCTCTTGGATCAGCGAATCAAGAGCAAGACCGAGCAGATACAGTCCCTGAACGAGCTTGCTACCAAATGCACCGCCACGCTGACGGGTATGCCGAGGAATCCCAATCACGGCGGCTCCACGATGGCAGATGCCGTGTGTAAAATCATCGACCTGCAAAATGAGATTGCTGCGGATATGGATCGGTTGGTACAAATCAAGAAAGACATCGTAGATGTTATCGGCAAGGTCGATGATGTGAAGTTCCGCATTCTCTTGGAGAAGCGGTATCTGTGTGGCGAAACATGGGAAGAAATCACCGTGAGCCTGTACCACAACCGCCGATGGGTCTTTCGGCTGCATGGCAAAGCCCTGGATGAAGTGCAGAAAATCCTTGATTCCGGCGAAACAAGCCACTAAAAGCCACTATAATACATCCTCGCTTTATGATATCATTATAATGCGAAGAAAATATGGAACGAGCCTCATGGGAGTCAAATCCCGTGGGGCTTTTCTTATACCCGAAGGAGGTGAGCAAATGCCCAAGCGACCACTCAGGCCCTGCTCTCACCCCGGCTGCCCCAACCTCTGTGAAGGACAGTTTTGTGAACAGCACCGTGTGGAAGAACGCCGCAAGTACGACAAATACGAGCGCAGCTCCGATGTCAACCGCAAATACGGCAGAGCGTGGAAACGCATCCGTGACCGCTATGCGGCGGAGCATCCCCTCTGTGAGATGTGCCTCAAGGAAGGGCGGCTGATCCCGGTACAGGAAGTTCACCACATCCTGCCCGTTTCCAAAGGCGGTACTCACGCAAGGGACAACCTCATGAGTCTGTGTCAGTCCTGCCACACCAAGATCCACCACGACCTCGGCGACCGGTAGGGGGATGAAAATCTCCGGGGCCTTTTCGGTCGGGCAACGGCCCGGGGTCACGTGTGCGAAAAAGGCGAAATCAAAAGGGTAATTAAGGGAGGTGAACTCAGATGCCCACAAAATCGAATAACACAGGCGGGCGCGGTGGCGCAAGACCCGGTGCGGGAAGGAAGAAATCCGCAGTCAAGGACAAGGCCGAAAACGGGAATCCCGGCGGCAGAAAACTTGAAGTGCTGGACATTCCCGAAGTCGAGGGTGTTGCCATGCCGAAGCCCCATGATTTTCTTTCTGCCGAGCAGCGAGACGGCAGCGTCCTGCAGGCACAGGAAATTTACACGGAAACCTGGCAGTGGCTTAAAGGCATCGGCTGCGCCGCAAAGGTGTCACCGCAGCTCTTGGAGCGCTATGCCATGTGTTCCGCCCGCTGGGTGCAGTGCGAGGAAATGACCAACCGCATGGGTTTCCTCTCCAAGCACCCCACCACGGGAAAGCCGATCCCGTCCCCGTTTATCAACATTGGCATCAACTACATGAACCAGGCGGTTCGGCTCTGGAATGAGATTTTCCAGATCGTGAAAGAAAACTGCAGCACGGAATACGGCGAGTCAACGCCGCAGGATGACCTGATGGAACGCCTGCTCCGTGCGAGAAAGGGGTAACACCATGTTTGAAAAAGTGAATCCGTGCCACCCGGATAAGGTGGCGGACAGAATTGCCGGTGTGCTTGTCGACCTGGCATACAGAAAAGAAGCGAAACCCCGCATCGCCGTGGAAGTGCTCATCGGTCACGGCGTGTGCCACATCATTGCGGAAACCTCCGTTACGCTGGACAAGGCGGATGTCGCCGCCGCCGTCCACCGCATTGCCGGAAATCTCGCCGTGGACTATGTGGAAGTGCCGCAGGACGGTCACCTTGCCGACAACCAGGCAGACGGTGTCCGCTGCGGTGACAACGGCATCTTCAAGGGGATGCCCGTAACCAAGGAGCAGAAAATGCTCTCAAAAATCGCACGGGACATTTTCTCCGTGTATCCCTATGACGGGAAGTACATTCTGAACGGTGATCGGCTCATCCTCTGTCAGAGCAATGCACCTTCGGATGAACTCCGAAAGCTGTATCCCGATGCGGAGATCAATCCGCTCGGCGACTGGACGGGTGGTACCGATGTGGACACCGGCGCAACCAACCGTAAGCTCGGCTCGGATATGGCCGACTCGGTGACCGGAGGCGGTCTGCACGGCAAGGATCTGTCCAAGGCGGATGTGTCCGTCAACATCTACGCTTTCCTCAAAGCCCAAGAGACTGGCAAGCCTGTGACGCTCTGCTGCGCCATTGGCGATGATGCTGTGGGTGGCAGACCCTACGCTGAAATTGTGGAGATTGCCCGGAACTACATTCGCTCGGTCGGCGGCTTCGAGAAGTTTGCGGAATGGGGGCTGGTCTGATGAAAACAACGACCGAGATGCAGCTCGTCCCCATCACGAAGCTGGTTCCCTATGTCAACAACGCCCGGACACACAGCCCGGAGCAGATCAATAAGCTGCGCTCCTCACTCCGTGAGTTCGGCTTTATCAATCCCGTCATCATCGACCGTGACTATGGCGTTATTGCCGGTCACGGTCGTATTCTTGCCGCCAAGGAGGAAGGCATCTCTGAGGTGCCGTGTGTCTTTGCCGACCACCTCACCGAAGCCCAGAAGAAAGCCTACATCATCGCCGACAACCGTATGGCGATGGACGCAGGCTGGGATGAAGAACTCCTGCGTGTGGAGATCGAGTCCTTGCAGGCGGCGGACTTCGACCCGCTCCTCACCGGCTTTGATGAAAAGGAGTTGTCGAAGCTGTTTGACGACGGCATTAAAGCCGAAGAAGATGATTTCGATGTAGATGCCGAGCTGCAAAAGCCGACCTTCACGAAGTCCGGTGACATCTGGACGCTGGGACGGCACCGGCTCATCTGCGGCGACAGCACAAAAGAGGAAACCTACACCGCCCTCATGGAAGGCCGCAAGGCGAATCTCGTCGTCACCGACCCGCCCTACAATGTGAACTATGAGGGCAGCGCCGGAAAAATCAAAAACGACAACATGGCATCGGAGAAGTTTTTCAACTTCCTCTTCGATGCCTTTTCCAATATGGAGAAGGTCATGGCGGACGATGCCTCCATCTATGTGTTCTACGCCGACACCGAGGGGCTGAATTTCCGCAAGGCGTTTGATGCCGCTGGGTTCTATCTCTCCGGCTGCTGTATCTGGAAGAAGCAGTCGTTGGTGCTGGGTCGCTCCCCGTACCAGTGGCAGCACGAGCCGTGCCTTTACGGCTGGAAAAAGAAAGGCAAGCACCAGTGGTACACCGGGCGCAAAGAGTCCACCATCTGGGAGTTCGACAAGCCCAGGAAAAATGGCGACCATCCCACCATGAAGCCCATTCCGCTTTTGGCCTATCCCATTCGGAACAGTTCTATGGCAAACTCCGTGGTGCTTGACCCCTTCGGCGGGTCCGGCTCCACGCTCATTGCCTGTGAGCAGACCGACCGCATCTGCTGCACCATTGAACTGGACGAAAAGTTCTGCGACGTTATTGTCCGCAGATACATCGAGCAGGTCGGCACAGATGAGAAGGTCAGCGTCCTGCGCGACGGTAAGGAATACAAGTACAGTGAGGTAGCGCCTCATGATGAATAAGCCTTTGACCCTCGGAAGCCTGTTTGACGGCTCCGGGGGCTTTCCATTGGGTGGACTGCTTGCAGGTATCACTCCCGTGTGGGCATCAGAAATTGAGCCGTTTCCCATCCGGGTGACCACCAAGCGCCTGCCTTTTATGAAGCACTACGGGAACATCTCCGCTATGGACGGCGGCGAAATCGAACCCGTGGACATCATCACCTTCGGCTCACCGTGTCAGGACATGAGCGTGGCAGGCCGAAGAGACGGCTTGGACGGAAAGCGTTCAAGTCTTTTTTATGAAGCCGTCCGAATCATCAAAGAAATGAGGTGTGCCACCGATGGCAGATATCCAAGATACATCGTATGGGAGAACGTCCCCGGAGCATTCAGTTCAAACAAGGGCGAGGACTTCAAAGCCGTCCTCGAAGCGGTCATCGGCATCGTCCAGCCGGGCACCGAGGTGTCTATGCCTGAAAAGGCACGATGGCCCTACGCCGACCTTTACATGGGAGACGGATGGAGCGTTGCGTACCGAACTCTTGACGCGCAATACTGGGGAGTTCCCCAGCGAAGACGCCGCATCTACCTTGTCGCAGATCTTGCAGGTGGAAGTGCTGGAAAAATACTATTTGAGTCAGAAAGCTTGTCTGGGTATTCTGCGGAGGGCTTCCGCTCGTGGCAAAGAGCTGCCGGAAGTTTTACGCCTTGCGCTGGAGCGGCAGGCTTCGACGGCTACAACGGCAATCTGACGGATGATACTTCTGCCACCCTTGGCGTGAACTGCGGAATGTCTACCGGTCGCAACGGCATCGTGCTGAATGACCAGGGCGGCAGCCGTATGGACATCACAGAGGAGGTTACCTCCACGCTCCGAGCGGAAGCACACCATCCGCCCTGCGTGATGGAGTCGGCAGGCTTCTGCACCGAGCATTCTGCCAAGAGCCGTACCATTGGCTATGAGGAAGAATGCTCTCCCACGCTCCGTGCAGGCGTTGTTCCTGCGGCGGTGGCGCTGGAAAACCATCCGACCGACAGCAGGGTTAAGCTCTCCGAGGACAGCAATGTGCAGACGCTGACCTCCCGCATGGGTACAGGCGGCAACAATGTGCCGCTTGTGATGAAGATCCGCTCCGGCTGCGAAGGCGGCGGCAAGGGTGCGCTCATCCAAGAGAATAAATCCGCGACTCTGTCCTGCAACAACGACCAGACGCTGTTCGAGCCTTGCGGTTGGGACGGCGGGCAGGTTTCTCCGACCCTCACCAAGCAGAATGCGGGTGGAAATCAGCGTATGCCGGACAAGGACAATTTCACCTGTGTCCTTCAGCCCTTCGGCATCTCCTCCAAGGACTCCAACGCCATGAAGTCGGATAATCCTCACAGTGGCATCTACAAAGCGGAAACCGCACGGACGCTGGACGGCAACGGCGGCAATCCTTCCTGTAATCAGGGCGGCATTGCCGTTGTTGCTTTCACGCAGAATCAGCGTGATGAGGTGCGTGACCTCGGTGACCGCTCCGCTGTGGTGTGTGCCAATGCCGGAACGAAGCAGCAGACCTTTGTGCTGCAAGGCTCCATGATCGGTCGTGAGGACAAAAACGGCCCCCAGGGTGACGGCATCAACGAAGATGTTTCTTTCACCCTCAATACCGTTGACCGCCACGCCGTATACGCCATGACCACCGGTAGCTATACGCAGGTGGAGGAAGAAACCTCTCCCACCATCATGGCACGGGACTACAAAGACCCGAATGCAATTTGCATGGGACACGGGTACACCGTCCGGCGTTTGACACCCATCGAATGTGCCCGGCTCCAGGGCTTCCCGGACAACTGGTGCGCTGACCTCGGTACGGAAAAACCGACCGATGAGGAAATGTACTTCTGGCATAAGGTTTTCAAGACCTACGCCGAGGTGACCGGCTGCAAAATGAAATCCGACAAGCAGGTCGCCAAGTGGCTGAAAGATCCGTATTCCGACAGTGCGGAATATAAGATGTGGGGCAACGGCGTGGCGCTTCCGTGCGTATGGTTTGTACTCTGTGGGATCGTGTGGGCAGAAAAAATCGAGGCAGCGGATTGACCGCTCCTCGATCTCATCAGTTTTTCCTGGTGGGCTTCACATTGACATCCGGTCGGATGCTCCCGTTGATCTCGCCGTTCTGCTCTTCAAACTTTTTGATGTTCTCGCGAATCAGCACAAGGATGTGGCTGTTCACGGAACGGCCTTCATAATCGGCAACAAAGCCGAGTTTTTCAAGCATTTCTTCCTCTATGCGTATTGAAACGCTCTTGATAGCCATACGGTCACCTCTCCATAAACATATTGTATGTTTATTTTATGTCCATCATGTGCTACAATGTTCTAAATAGATATACGGTATATCTACAATAAATTTTGGAGGCGGCTTAAAAATGCGTGTTGCTGTAATCGGTTCAAGAGGGCTTATGGTGGATGACCTCGGAAAATATCTGCCTGATAATGTAACGGAGATCGTTTCCGGCGGTGCGAGAGGTGTTGACAGCTGTGCAAGGAGCTATGCGCAGACACACGGAATCAAACTGACGGAATTTCTCCCGGAATATGAGAAGTTCGGCCGCTCCGCACCCCTCAAGCGGAACATTACGATCATTGAGAATGCAGACCTTGTGTTGGCTTTCTGGGACGGAACATCCCACGGCACGAAATTCGTAATCGACAACTGCAAAAAGATGGGCGTTCCGGTCAAGATCTTTGTACCCAATCGGGAGTGCAAATGAAGCCGATGTCTTGTTCACATCGTAGAATGTAGCATTTCCGGCAGATAGGACTTGCTATTCAGCGAAATCTGAGCAATATATGTAGTACGCCAAACGAAAGGAGTGCTACTATGAAAAACGAAGCAATGAAAACTGCCGTGGATGCCTTTATACTGGAGCGCATCAATAATTGCGGCAGCAGACCGAACGAATCATTGTCCGATGCCATCGAGCGGCTGTCCGTGTGTGCCGACAAGCTGAGAAATACGCTCTCTGCCGAACAGCGCATCCTGCTGACCGATTGCGAAAATGCCTACTCTGTGACAGACGGCGAGACAATGAACTGCTATTACCGTGCCGGGTTTTCCGACGCGGTATTATTTTTGCTTGGGTGGAGGGATTCTGAATGGAACTGAATTTTCATGTGAATGGTGCAGAGCGCAAGCGGCTGGTGCAGATCATCTCCGACTGGCTCGGTGTCCCCGCAAAATACTGCGGCGCGCCCACATTCAACTATGAGGTGGATTACTTCACCATCGACCGAAACGGCAGTCTGTCCTTTGATGACCGTGCCGACAGCGAGGTCATTGAGCGGCTGCTTCAGCACATCTACGATGAGGGCTTTGACATCGACCAGAGCCACACTGATGACGAAGAAGAGCCTTGCGCCGTCTGCATTTCCATGCCGAGAAGTCTGTTCACCGACAGCAATCTGGAGAACCTTAAGGCACTCATTGCCGCCAAGGGCAGTCTTATCAAGAAAGCCCTCGGTGTGAGTGGCCTTCCGTTGGAGATCACGGACACGAAGGTTTCCTTCCCTTGGTTCCCGGCAGCGCCCACCCCGGACGAGATGAACGCCTATGACACCTTCATCTGCAAGCTGTGCGAGATGGCACGGAATCAGAAGCGGGTCAACGCCGCCGAGAAACCCACGGACAATGAGAAATATGCATTCCGCTGCTTTCTCCTGCGGCTCGGCTTCATCGGTGCGGAATACAAAACCGCTCGGAAAATACTTCTCCGCAACCTCGCAGGCAGTTCCGCCTTCAGAAGCGGTCAGCGGTCGGAGGTGGAAGTATGCGAATGATTTCAAAAGAAGCCCTACAAACCCTTCGTGAGCGGTTTCCGAAGGGCACACGGGTCGAACTCCTTCAAATGGACGACCCGCAGGCTCCGCCTATCGGCACGAAAGGCACCGTGCGAGGCGTGGATGACATCGGCAGCATCATGGTTGCCTGGGATAACGGCTGCGGTCTGAGCGTAGCATACGGTGAGGACATCTGCCGGAGGTGCGACAATGAATGAGAAAATCCGAGAGCAGATTCTTGCCGTCCGCAAGACCGGATGCTCGAATATGTTTGATGTGCCGATGGTGCAGTACATTGCCAATGAGATGCGGTTTTACGAACTGGTGGTATTCCTCGAAGAACACCGCAGCGAGTATGTGCATTTCATTCTCACGGGAGAACCGCTGTAATATACACAGTTTTCGCTCCAAATGATTGTGTAGTATATTCTCAGAAATGACTGGATATATCCACGGAGTGACGGTAATATACACTCACAACAAAACAAACGGAGGTACACGATTATGTGGAAAGAAGGCAGCATCAGAGTTAACGGTGAGGTTTTTCACTACTGGATGAAGCAGTACGACAAAGGCTCCGAGTGGGGTATCGACGGCGGACGCATTTCCAAGCTCATGCTCAAGCGGGACGGCAAAATCGTCTGCAACTACGACAGAGGCTGGGACATCGAACCCGCCGATGAACACACACAGCTTGCGCTGGAGCTTCTGCTCCACAGCGAGAACTGGTAAACAATCAAAACTTCAAAGCAACGGCTCCGTGAGGGGCTGCTGCTCGTTATATAGATGGTCGCATCCAATTCGGATGGCGACTATTTTTTGTGCCTTGGAGGTGAGCATTACGAGAAAACTGAAAAACTACAAGCCGACAAGGTTCATGGAGAAAACCTCCCACTACGATACGGGCGCCGCCGATTACGCTGTCATGTTCATCGAAAGCCTATGCCACACAAAAGGTACCTGGGCGAGAAAGCCCTTCGAGCTTATTGACTGGCAGGAGCAGATCATCCGGGATATTTTCGGTGTCCTCAAGTCCAACGGCTATCGGCAGTTCAATACGGCATACATTGAGATCCCCAAGAAGCAGGGCAAGTCCGAGCTTGCCGCAGCGGTAGCCCTTTTGCTCACCTGCGGTGACGGAGAGGAACGCGCCGAGGTCTATGGCTGTGCTGCCGACCGTCAGCAGGCGTCCATTGTGTTCAATGTGGCGGCCGACATGGTGCGAATGTGTCCGGCACTCTCCAAGCGGGTCAAGATACTGGATTCCCAGAAGCGGCTCATTTATCAGCCAACGGGCAGTATCTACCAGGTGCTCTCTGCCGATGTGGGCAACAAGCACGGCTTTAACACTCACGGCGTGGTATTTGACGAGCTGCACACCCAGCCCAACCGCAAGCTCTTTGACGTCATGACCAAAGGCTCCGGCGACGCCCGTATGCAGCCGCTGTATTTCCTCATCACCACGGCCGGCAACGATACGAAGTCCATCTGCTACGAGATCCACCAGAAGGCCAAGGACATCATCGAGGGACGCAAAATCGACCACACCTTCTATCCCGTTATCTACGGTGCGGAGGAATCAGACGATTGGACGGACCCGAAGGTCTGGAAAAAGGCCAACCCGTCCCTCGGCATCACGGTTGGCATCGACAAGGTCAAAGACGCCTGCGAGTCCGCCAAGCAGAACCCAGGCGAGGAGAACTCCTTCCGACAGCTTCGCCTCAATCAATGGGTCAAACAGGCGGTGCGCTGGATGCCGATGGACAAGTGGGACAAATGTGAGTTTGCCGTCTGCGAGGATGATCTGGAAGGCCGTGTCTGTTACGGCGGTCTGGACTTGTCTTCAACAACGGACATTACGGCATTCGTTCTGGTGTTCCCGCCGGAAGATGAGAACGACAAATACATCATCCTGCCGTACTTCTGGATACCGGAAGACAACCTCGACATCCGAGTCCGGCGTGACCATGTGCCATACGACGTGTGGGAGCGGCAGGGCTTTTTGCAGACCACGGAAGGCAATGTCGTTCACTATGGCTATATCGAGAAATTCATCGAAAGCCTGGGGGAACGTTTCAATATCCGGGAGATCGCTTTTGACCGCTGGGGTGCTGTGCAGATGGTACAGAACCTTGAGGGCATGGGCTTCACGGTCGTTCCTTTCGGACAGGGCTTCAAGGATATGTCCCCACCCACCAAGGAGCTGATGAAGCTGGTACTGGAGCAGCGCATTGCCCACGGCGGGCATCCTGTCCTCCGCTGGATGATGGACAACATTTTCATCCGCACCGACCCGGCCGGAAATATCAAGCCGGACAAGGAAAAATCCACAGAGAAAATCGACGGTGCCGTGGCGACGATCATGGCACTGGATAGAGCCATCCGCTGCGGCAACGACAATGGTGCTTCGGTCTATGATAGTCGCGGGCTGTTATTCATTTAACCCTGCAAAATCAGTCGAATATAAAAAGTTTTTGCACTATGGTGCATTTACTTGATTTTCTCGCCGATTCATGCTATACTAATAGCGTAGGAGGTGTGAAAACATGATAGATTCCCATGAACTCAGGCGGCGTGACGGCTATTTGAATAAACTGATCGGCTTTCAGGATACGGAGCCGGTCAAGGTAATCACCGGCATTCGCCGCTGCGGCAAGTCCAGCCTGTTAAAGCTGATGGTTCAGCATTTGAAAGATACCGGTATTCAGCCGGAGCAGATCATTGAGATGAATTTTGAATCCTTCGATTTCCGAGGGATGAGCGCCGATGATATTTACCGCTATGTGAAAGAGCGCATTGTCCTCGGAAAGCGGATGTACCTTTTCTTTGATGAGCTGCAGCGGATCGAAGCGTGGGAGGATGCTATAAACGCCTTCCGTGTGGATTTTGACTGCGACATCTATGTCACCGGATCGAATGCCTATCTTCTTTCTTCGGAGTATTCCACCTATCTCTCCGGACGGTGCGTGGAAATCAAAATGCTGCCGCTCTCTTTCCGTGAGTTCCTCGATTTTCACGGTTTTGAGGTTCGTGAAACGCAAAGCGCCCTTGGTGGACGCCGCAAGCAGGTATTTGATAAGAACGGTGAACGCTACGAACTGCGAGAAGTTTTTGACGCCTATATGCGCTTCGGTGGAATGCCCGGCATCGCCGATGTCGGACTGGAGCAGGAAAAGGCGCTGTCTCTTCTCGACGGTATCTATTCCACAGTCGTGATTCGTGACATTCTGGAACGGGAAAAGCGAAAAGGTCAAAAGCAGATCACAGACCCTACGCTGCTTCGTAAGATCATTCTGTTTCTTGCGGATAATATCGGCTCCAGTGTTTCTATTGCATCCATCGGCAACACACTGGTCAACGAGGGGCTTTTGGACGATGGCAAACGCAAAGGCGCACCCAGTGCGCATACCGTGCAGGCATACGTGAATGCACTTTTGGAAAGCTACTTCTTCTATGAGATTAAACGCTTTGATATCAAGGGCAAAGCCTACCTCCGTACACTCGGAAAATACTATATCGTTGACATCGGACTTCGCAACTATCTGCTGGGCTTCCGTAATCGGGACAGCGGTCACGCCATTGAGAATGTCGTTTACTTTGAACTGCTTCGCCGTGGCTATGATGTAGCAATTGGCAAGATCGGCAACGCCGAGGTTGACTTCATTGCAACTACCGCGGACGAGAAAAAGTATATTCAGGTAACGGAATCGATGATGAGTGAGGACGTGCGCAAACGGGAGCTTGCACCGCTTCAAAGTATCCGCGATAACTACGAAAAAATCGTGCTGTCCCTTGAGCAGGGCCTTGATGCTTCCTACGACGGCATCAAATCCGAGAACCTCATCGACTGGCTGCTCAGCGAATAAGCACTGCATTTTCGGAGCAAAATCAAAAGTTTTTGCAGTTCAAGTCGGAAACTTCCTTAAACAGAACACTTTCGGACTTGCAAATAGATACAATTGAAGATTCAAAGCATCTGTCTACGGACAGGTGCTTTTCTTTTGCCCATTTTTAAGGAGAGTGATGTCAATGGGTATTTTTTCAGGGCTGTTCAAATCCAAGGACAAGCCTCAAAACCGCACATCGGGCAGCAACTACGCCTTTTTCATGGGCGGCACGACCTCCGGCAAAGCGGTGACGGAACGCTCAGCCATGCAGATGACCGCCGTGTACTCCTGCGTCCGTATTCTCTCAGAAGCGGTGGCGGGGCTGCCGCTACACCTCTATAAATACACGGACAGCGGCGGCAAAGCAATGGCGCTTGACCATCCGCTTTACCATTTGCTCCACGATGAGCCAAACCCGGAGATGAGTTCCTTCGTATTCCGGGAAACGCTCATGACGCACCTGCTCCTCTGGGGTAACGCCTACGCACAGATCATCCGCAACGGCAAAGGCGAAGTGGTGGCACTGTACCCGCTTATGCCCAACCGCATGGAGGTCAACCGGGATAAGAATGGCAAGCTCTACTACCTCTATTCCACCCAATCCGACGATGCGCCGACCATGAAAGGCTCGACAGTCTATCTCGACCCGTCCGAGGTGCTGCACATCCCCGGCTTGGGTTTTGACGGGCTGGTCGGATATAGCCCCATCGCTATGGCGAAGAATGCCATCGGCATGGCTATCGCCTGCGAGGAGTACGGTGCGAAGTTCTTCGCCAACGGTGCCGCACCGGGCGGCGTGCTGGAACACCCCGGCACGATCAAAGACCCGCAGCGTGTGCGGGAGAGCTGGCAGTCCACCTTCGGCGGCAGCGGCAATGCCAATAAGATCGCCGTGCTGGAAGAAGGCATGAAATACACGCCTATCGGCATCAGCCCCGAACAAGCGCAGTTCCTCGAAACACGAAAATTCCAAATCAATGAGATTGCTCGAATTTTCCGGGTCCCACCCCACATGGTCGGCGACCTGGAAAAGTCGAGCTTTTCTAATATTGAGCAGCAGTCCCTTGAGTTCGTGAAATACACCCTTGACCCATGGGTCATCCGCTGGGAGCAGTCCATTCAGCGGGCACTCCTTTCGCGGGACGAAAAAGCGGCGTATTTCGTGAAATTTAATCTGGAAGGCTTGCTTCGCGGCGATTACCAGAGCCGCATGAACGGGTACGCCATCGGCCGCCAGAACGGCTGGATGTCTGCAAATGACATCCGGGAGCTTGAAAACCTCGACCGCATCCCGGCAGAGGACGGCGGCGACTTGTACCTCATTAACGGCAATATGCTCCCACTGAAGAATGCGGGTGCTTTTGCAGATACACCTACCGATGACGGAAAGGAGGAAAAAACCGATGAAGAAGTTCTGGAACTGGAAGAACCGAACGGTGACCAACGTGGAGACGCAGGAACAGACACAGGAAAGAACCCTGTTCCTGAACGGGACCATCGCCGGGGAAAGCTGGTTTGACGATGATGTCACCCCGCAGCTTTTCAAGGACGAGCTCATGTCCGGCAGCGGAAACATTACCGTGTGGATCAACTCGCCTGGTGGTGACTGCGTGGCGGCGGCTCAAATCTACAATATGCTCATGGACTACAAGGGCGATGTGACCGTGAAGATCGACGGCATTGCCGCTTCTGCCGCATCCGTCATCGCTATGGCGGGTACGAAGGTGCTGGTGTCTCCCGTGTCCATGCTAATGATCCACAACCCCATGACGGCTGCGTTCGGCAATTCGGACGAGATGCAGAAAGCTATCGAGATGCTCTCAAGCGTTAAGGATTCCATCATCAATGCCTATGAGATCAAGACGGGGCTGTCTCGTGCAAAACTGTCTCATCTCATGGATGCCGAAACTTGGATGGATGCAAACAAGGCTGTGGAGCTTGGATTTGCGGACGGAATCATGAGCCGTACCGATGAAACCGAGGACATGACCGCGCCTGCCGTTTCCATGCTGTATTCCAAGGCGAATGTGGTGAACTCTCTCATGGAGAAAATCGCCGCAAAATGCGCCATCGACCCGAAATCCAACCGTACACAAAAAGCCGATGACCTTATGGATCGGCTCAATCTCATTAAAAACTGGAGGTAATTCAATATGACTATCAACGAACTGCGTGAAAAGCGCAACCAGGCTTGGAACGCCGCAAAGGCATTTGTGGAAACCAAGCGCGACAAGGACGGCCTTCTTTCCGAAGAGGATGCCAAGACCTATGCCCAGATGGAAAAGAAGGTGCAGGACTACGGTGCCGAGATTGAGCGCATGGAAGCCATGTCCGCAATGGAAGCACAGCTGAACAGACCCACTTCTTCTCCCATCACCGAGAAGCCCATGAACGGCAAGTCCACCGCTGACGAGAAGCCCAAGACCGGCCGTGCTTCCGATGCCTACCGCACCGGAATGCTCACCGCCCTTCGCAGCAACTTCCACCAAGTGAGCGATGTCCTTCGCGAGGGTGTTGACGCTGACGGCGGCTACCTCGTACCCGAAGAGTACGATTCCCGCCTCATTCAGACGCTTTCCGAGGAAAACATCATGCGAAAGCTCGGTCATACCATCACCACATCCGGCGAGCATAAGATCAACATTGCCGCAACTGCACCTGCCGCTGCGTGGATTGAGGAAGGCGGTGCTCTCTCTTTCGGTGACGCCACCTTTGCGCAGATCCTTCTGGACGCGCACAAGCTCCATGTTGCCATCAAGGTGACCGAGGAACTGCTCTACGACAATGCGTTCAAGCTGGAGGATTACATTCTCACCGAGTTCGGCAAGGCACTCGCCAATGCCGAGGAGGACGCATTCCTCAACGGCACCGGTGTCGGTCAGCCTCTTGGCCTGTTTGCGGAGACCGGCGGCGGTCATGTGGCAGAAACGCTTACTGCGGCACTCAAGAGTGATGATCTCATCACTCTCATCCATGCGCTGAAGCGTCCTTACCGCAAGTCCGCCTCTTTCATTATGAACGACAAGACCATCGCACAGATCCGCAAGCTGAAGGACAACAACGGTGCATATATCTGGCAGCCTTCCTACCAGGCAGGCGAACCGGACCGCATTCTCGGCTACACGGTTCACACCTCTGCGTATGCGCCGGAGAATGCTATCGCGTTCGGTGATTACAGCTACTACAACATCGGCGACCGCGGCACCCGTTCCTTCAAGCAGCTCAATGAGCTGTTCGCAGGCAACGGCATGATCGGTTTCGTTGCCAAGGAGCGTGTGGACGGCAAACTTATTCTCCCCGAAGCCGTTCAGATTCTCAAGCTGAAAACCGAATAAGGAAGGAGGCGGCGGTGATGGACGAGCTTCTTTCCAAAGTGAAAGCCAACCTTATCCTGGAACACACGGCGGATGATGCCTTGCTAAAAAGCTACATCACCGCCGCTGTTTCTTACGCCGAAAGCTACCAGCACATCCCGGAGGGCTACTACAAGGAGAACCCCATGCCGCCGACCACAGAGCAAGCCGTAATCATGCTGTCATCCCACTTCTACGAAAGCCGGGACGGCAGCACGGGCGGCTTCTTTGCGGATAACACCGGAGCAGCACAGCAGGTATGGAACACGGTCAATCTGCTGTTGCGGCTTGACCGAGATTGGAAGGTGTGAGCATGAGTTTCGGAAAGATGAACGGCTTTGCCGACATTGTAGAAACCCGCCAAGTCAAGGACAGCGAGGGCTTCACCCATTCCGAGGAAGAAGTCCTCGCTTCCGTCCGTGTGTACCGGGAAGGTCGGCACGGCAGTCAGCGTTGGTCGAACCTCGCCGCATTCAGTGAAGCGACCGACCTGTTCCGCTTTCGGTGTATTCCGGGGCTGACGGTCACCACAGACCAGTTTCTCATTTGCGATGACTGTCGCTACGACATTGTCTCCGTGGAGGATGTCAAAGGCCGTGGGATGTACATCGAGGTTTTAGCGAAAAGGAGTGAACCCACCATTGGCAAAAGCTGAAATGAAAATGCCGGAGGATTTTCTCTTGAAGATCTCCAAGCTCGGCAGCAACTTTGACAGCGTGGCAGATACCGTCCTGCAGGCCGGTGGCGAGGTGGTGCTGAAGAAGGTCAAGAACAATCTCTCCTCAGTTATCGGCAGAGGGACAAAATTCAAATCCCGCACAACGGGCGAACTGGAAGGTGCGCTCGGCCTTTCTCCCTCCAAGCTGAACCGGGACGGTAACCACGACATCAAGGTCGGTTTCGCCGAACCTCGCTCGGACGGCAGCAGCAACGCCAAACTTGCCAACATTCTCGAATACGGCAAGCACGGTCAGCCTGCAAAGCCGTTTCTGAAGCCTGCGAAAACGGCATCCCGGCAGGAGTGTATCGATGCCATGACCAAGGCACTGAATGAGGAGGTGGAAAAGCTGTGAGCCTGCTATCCGATTTACAAACCATTGCCGAGCATTGCGGTGTTCCAGTGGAAACGGGTGTGTTCTCCGGTAAAGCACCGGACACCTATCTGGTCATCACACCGCTGTCGGACAGCTTCGAGCTTCACGCCGACAATGCTCCCGGCTGCGAAACGCAGGAGGCACGGCTGTCCCTCTTCTCGAAGGGCAGCTACACCAAACTGAAAAACGCACTCGTCTGCGCCTTGCTGGGTGCGGATTTTTATATTACCGACCGCCGGTACATCGGCTTTGAAGCCGAGACCGGCTACCATCACTACGCCATTGACGTGGCGCAAATCTACGAACTGGAGGAATAAGTTATGGCGACTATCGGTCTTGACAGACTGTATTACGCAAAAATCACCGAGAACGATGCCGGTGAGGAAACCTACGGCACGCCGTCTCAGCTTGCCAAAGCCATCTCCGCTGACCTTTCGGTGGAACTGGCAGAGGCGACGCTCTATGCCGACGACGGCGCTTCGGAGATCGTGAAGGAATTCAAATCCGGCACGCTCTCCCTCGGCATTGACGATATCGGCTCTGCGGCGGCATCCGATCTCACCGGCGCGACCATCGACAAAAACAAAGTGCTGATTTCCGCATCTGAGGACGGCGGCGACCCTGTGGCGGTGGGCTTCCGCGCCAAGAAGTCCAACGGCAAGTACAAGTATTACTGGCTGTACCGCGTGAAATTCGGTATTCCGGCGACGAACCTTGCCACCAAGGGCGACAGCATCACCTTCTCCACGCCGACCATCGAGGGCACCATCCTGCGCCGCAACAAAGCAGACGCAGGCGGCAAGCACCCGTGGAAGGCAGAGGCACTGGAGGGCGATACGCCCGCTGCGACCATCACGGGCTGGTATAAGGAAGTGTACGAGCCGAACTATACCACTACTCCCGAAAAACAGGGCTAACGGAGGGAACGCACAATGAATAACGAGAGAACTGCAGTCATCACCATCGGTGACGAGGAGTATACGCTGCTCCTCACGACCAAGGCTACCAAGGAGATCGCCGGTCGCTACGGCGGTCTGGAGAACCTCGGCGAGAAGCTGATGAAGTCCGAGAACTTTGAAATGGCTATTGGTGAGATCGTGTGGCTTATCACGCTTCTGGCAAATCAGAGCATTCTTATCCACAACCTCAAGGATAAGGAGCACCCCAAGGAGCTGCTCACCGAGGATGTGGTGGAGCTTCTGACCACGCCGCTTGATCTCGCCGGATACAAAACCGCCATTACGGAAGCGCTCTACAAGGGTACCAAGCGGAATGTGGAAAGCGAGAAAGACTCAAAAAACGCACAAGTCGGGTAACAGTCTCCGATGCGGAGCTGTTTACCCGGCTTCTCTACTACGGCCTTGCCCACCTTCATCTCAGCCAAGATGAGGTGTGGCTGATGCCGTTTGGACTGCTTTTGGACTTATGGGAATGCCACAAGCAGTATAACGGGCAGGCTACCCCAGCCAGAGAGCATTACATCGACGATATTATCCCGGATGGAATTTGATATTGTATTGCTATTGTGCGCACATTCGTGTATAATGGATGGCGAATAATAATATGTAAAGGGGTGTCGGCATGGCGAAATCATCAAATCTGTATGTGCGAATCGAACCGGAACTCAAAGAACGCGCAGAAGCAATTCTAAGTGCTCTTGGAGTCCCTGTTTCCACGGCTATCACAATGTACTACAAGCAAATCGTGCTGCAACGCGGAATACCATTCAAAGCAAAACTGCCGGAATCACCGCTGGATGTCAGCCGCATGACGAATGTGCAACTGGATGCAGCATTGGAGAAGGGCTATGCCGAGGCAATGACCGGGCATACGGTTCCTTTGGAACAGGCATTTGAAGATATCCGTAAGGGATTGGACGGCATTGAACTCCACGAGAAAGCCTCGGAAGCTCATAAGATTATTGCAGGCATGGAAGATGTGGAAGCCGGCCGTGTAACCGACGGAGACGCAGCGTTGTCTGCAATCAGAGACAAAAACGGCATTTGACATTCGGATATACCAACAGTCAAGGAGTGGCTTTTCGGGGTCGCTCCTTTTTCATACCATCAGGCACGCTTTCATCGAGAACTTCGGACGGTTTCGTCCCAACTTCTCGGTGAGAGGGTGCTTTTTTCATGCCATCCACAAGGAGGTGACGGTACATGGCAGACAGTTTCGGACTGAAGATCGGTCTTGAGGGCGAAAAGGAGTTCAAAAAAGCGCTGGCGGACATCAACCAGTCCTTCAAGGTGCTCGGCTCCGAGATGAAGCTCGCCACCTCTCAGTTCGATAAGAACGATAAATCCGTGGAGGCTCTCGCCGCGCGGAATAAGGTGCTGCGAAAAGAGATAGACGAGCAGACAACAAAAATCGACACCCTTCGCAAGGCTCTGCAGAATGCTGCCGCCTCTTTCGGGGAGAACGACCGCCGCACTCAGAACTGGCAGATCCAGCTCAACAATGCCGAAGCCGCCCTCAACGACATGAACCGGGAGCTGGACGAAAACGAGAAAGCCATCAAGGAAGGCGGCAAGGCTGCGGAGGAATCCGGCAGTAAGTTTGAAGGCTTCGGCAAGGTTCTCAAAACCGTAGGTGTGGCACTCGGTGCCGTGGCTGTCGCCGCAGGTGCCGCCGCCGTGAAGCTCGGCAAAGAAGTCATCGCTGCCTATGCGGACTACGAGCAGCTGGTCGGCGGCGTTGACACACTGTTCAAGGACTCCTCGCAGGAGATCCAGCGGTATGCCGCCAACGCATACAAAACAGCAGGGCTTTCTGCCAACGAATACATGGAAACGGTGACGGGCTTCTCCGCAAGCCTTATCCAGTCTCTTGGCGGCGATACAGAAAAAGCCGCAAAGTATGCGGATATGGCAATTACGGATATGTCCGATAACGCCAACAAGATGGGCACGGATATGTCCTCCATTCAGAATGCCTACCAGGGCTTTGCCAAGCAGAACTACACGATGCTCGACAACCTCAAGCTGGGCTACGGCGGCACAAAGCAGGAAATGGAGCGACTGCTTGCCGATGCGGAGAAGATATCCGGCGTCAAGTACGACATTTCCTCCTATGCGGATGTGGTGGAAGCCATCCATGTCATGCAGGAAAGCATGGACATTGCGGGTACGACTGCCAAGGAAGCCGAAGCCACCATTTCCGGTTCTGTCAATGCACTGAAATCCGCCGTGTCGAACCTCATTGTAGGCTTTGGTGATGCGGACGCTGACATGGAGCTGCTCTGCAACAACATGGTGGACGCTTTCAAGACCGTGGTGGCAAACATCACCCCGGTCATCGAGAACATCGTGGCGGCACTGCCCACGGCGCTGGACGCTCTGCTGACGGCTGTGGGTGAACTGCTGCCTACACTGCTGGAAGCAGTCACTGAGCTGTTCTCGCAGGTGCTGGAAACGCTGCTGTCCCTGCTTCCGCAGCTCATCCCGGCGGCGGTGTCCGCGCTCATGACCATCGTGAACACGCTGATCGAGAATCTGCCCCTGCTTATCGAGGCAGCGGTTCAGCTGGTGTCTACACTGGTGACCGGCATTGCGGATGCACTGCCCACACTCATCCCGGCAGCGGTACAGGCTATCGTCACCATCGTGCAAGGACTGGTGGACAGTCTGCCGATGCTCCTGGATGCTGCCTTACAACTCATCACCGGGCTGGCGCAGGGCCTTCTGGACGCACTGCCTGTGCTGATTGCAGCACTGCCGGAGATCATCAACGGTATCATTACCTTTCTGCTGGACTCCATTCCACAGATCATCGAAACAGGCATTCAGCTTCTAACCTCGCTGGTAACAGCCTTGCCGGAAATCATCACGGCAATCGTGGAAGCCATCCCGAAAATCATCGACGGCATTATTACCGCGGTGCTGAACGCCATTCCTCAAATCATTCAAGCGGGCATCGACCTGCTGATTTCCCTGATCCAAGCACTGCCGCAGATCATCACGACCATCGTGCAGGCGATTCCTCAAATCATCTCCGGCATTGTCAATGCTCTGGTCGGAAATATCGATAAAATCATCATGGCAGGCGTGCAGTTGTTCGTTGCCCTGATTGAAAATCTGCCAACCATTATTGTGGAGATCGTCAAGGCGGTGCCGCAGATCATTGCGGGTATCGTGAAAGCCTTCGGCTCTCTGATGTATAAGATCGTGGAGATCGGCGGCAACATCGTCAAGGGTCTGTGGAGCGGTATTACCCAGCTTGCCTCGTGGCTGTGGGACAAGGTGTCCGGGTGGATCTCCTCCATCTGGGACGGCATCTGTGATTTCTTCGGTATCCATTCGCCCTCAAAGGAAATGGCATGGGTCGGTGAAATGCTGGTCAAGGGTCTTGCAGGCTCCATTGATGACAACGGCGATGAAGCGGTCAAAGCCGCAGAAGGAATGGCGGAGGACATCAACGGTGTCATGGGCGACCTCGCTCACGATATGCAGACAGCTCTGCCCACCGACTTTGATGTGAACGGCTCGATCCGCTCTGCCGTGGACGGCGTGGTCGGCAGGGCGGCATCCGCTTTTACCATTGCCCTGAACATCACGAATTTCAACAATTACAGCAGTGAGGACATCCGTCAGCTCACCAATGAAGTCATGGAAACGGCGAACCAGTTCGCCCAGCGGAAAGGAGTGGTATTCGCATGACCTATTTCACCTACAACGGCCGCAGTTCCGCTGATTTCGGTCTGCATATCGAGAAGAAGGATGTGTTCTCCGCACCAGAATACGATGCGGAGTTCATTTCCATTCCCGGTCGGAGCGGCGACATCATCAACCCAAACCGCCGCTTCTCTAATATCAAGGTGACCTACACGGTGTTCCTCGCTCGGAAGAATACCGCCGCCCTTGCATCCGTCCTGCGGGACATCAAGGGCTGGCTGTATTCCGAGCCGGACAGATACCATGAGCTTACTGACTCCTACGATACGGAGTATTTCCGCTACGGCGTCATCTCCGGCAATCTGGACATTGAGGAGCAGTTGAACAAGGTCGGCAGCTTTACCGTGACTTTCAACTGCAAGCCCTACAAATATAGCTATGCGGGACAGCAGACGGTGTCAGTTGATGCTTCTGAACTGACGATTACCAACCCGACGGCTTTTGAGAGTAAGCCGTATATCAAGCTCTATGGCAGCGGTGCGGTGGCATTAATGATACAACCCCAAGGCCGGGGCATGATGATTTCCGACTTGGACGAGTACATCGAGATCGACAGTGAGCTGATGAACTGCTTCAAAGGCACCGTCCTCAAAAATGACACCGTCAAAGGTACGGAATTCCCGGTTTTCAAGTCGGGTGTTTGCACCATCAACTGCACCGGCGATGTAACAAGGATTGAAGTCATTCCGAGGTGGTGCTGTCTGTAAGGTCGTTCCCGATTGTAAGCGGTAGAAAAATTCAAAAAGGTATGGTATAATGCTTTTAAGTGAGAACGACAAGTCGGAATTTGCAGGTGTGATTGATGAGAATTGTAGAAGTTACAGAAAACAAAAAACAATATCTTGATTTGCTCCTATTAGCAGATGAGCAGGAAGATATGGTTGACCGTTATCTCTATAAAGGGAAAATGTATGTTCTCGATGATGACGGAGTGAAATGCGAGTGTGTCGTAACGGATGAAGGGACTGGAATACTTGAAATTAAGAATATCGCTACAGTTCCCCCGTTTCAGCGAAAAGGCTATGCCAAAGCGCTGATTGAATTTCTTGTTGAAAAATACCGCGGACAATTTTCGATACTGCAAGTGGGAACCGGCGACAGCCCGTTGACGATACCCTTTTATGAAAAATGTGGCTTTGTACGCTCGCATATCGTGCCAAATTTCTTTACTGATCATTATGATCACCCGATATATGAGTGCGGTGTACACCTTGTAGATATGGTGTATATGCAAAGACCTCTATAAAACCAATTCCGGTTTGTCGAGCTACAAGTAAATCATTTATACTCAACCACCAGGGAGAAATCCCCGGTGGTATTTTTATGCCCGAAAGGAGGTGGTTTTCATGATCCCGGTGCTTTATTTGCCCAACGCTGTGGACTTTTCCTCATTCGGTCTTGGTGTGCTGACAGACACCATTTCCTGCGAAGTGACCGAGGAGCGAAACGGTGTGTTCGAGTGCCTGCTCAAATACCAGGTCAGCGGTCAGCACTATGGGCTAATCACAAAAGAGTGCATCATCAAAGCAAAGCCCAACGATACCGCAGTCGACCAAGCGTTCCGCATTTACCGCATTACAAAGCCCTTAAACGGTATCGTCACGATCTACGGTCAGCACATCTCCTATGACCTTGCCAATGTGCCGGTGCTGCCGTTTTCGACGGAGAGCCGCTCGCCGCAGTTCATTCTCTCGCAGCTTCTTGCCGGAGATACACGCTTCACCGGCTGGACGGACTATTCGGATGCAAAGGCGTTCTCGGTTACGCAACCGAAAAGTGTCCGAGCCTGTCTCGGCGGTACAGAGGGTTCCATGCTTTCCAAATGGTACGGCGAGTTTGAGTGGGACAACTTCACGGTGAAGTTCCATTCCCACCGTGGGCAGAAAACCGGTGTGGTCATTGAATACGGCAAGAACCTCACCGCTTTGGAGCAGGACGAGGACAACAGCGGCGTGTATACGGCGCTGCTCCCGTATGCCGTGTACACCTCGGAAGGATCGGACACCGAAACAGTGGTCACGCTGCCGGAGGTAACGCTCCCGATTGTGACCTCGGAGATCGTCCGGGCGAAAACGCTCATCATGGATTTCTCCGACCAGTTTGACGGAGTTGTGACCGAGGAAGCCCTCAGAGCCAAAGCCAACAGCTACATCAAAGCCAATCCGCTGGGAGCAACCATCCCCACGGTGAAGGTGTCCTTTGAACCGCTCTGGAAACAGCCGGAGTATTCGGCACTCTTGGAGCGGGTCAATCTCTGTGATACCGTCACCATCCGGCACTCGCTGCTGGGTGTCAGCGTGTCGGCTATGGTCATTGAAACCGTGTACGACACTCTTGCCGAACGGTATGTGAGCATTTCCCTCGGTCAGAGCAAGTCCAGCATGATCACCACCATCTCCGAGGTGCAGTCCACGGTCGATAAGGTGGAGTCCACGGTAGGACGCTTTCCGAAGCTACTCCAAACCGCCATCGGCAAGGCCACCGGGCTTATCACCGGCCAGAGCGGCGGCTATGTGGTCATCCACACCAGCGAAGAGAATGGACAGCCTTATGAGCTGCTCATTCTGGACGCTCCCTCCATTGATGAAGCCGTGAATGTTTGGCGGTGGAATGTGGGAGGCTTGGGCTTTTCCCATAACGGCTACAACGGCCCCTATGAAACCGCTATCACGGCAAACGGGCAGATCGTGGCAGACTTTATTACCTCCGGCTCTCTGGTGGCGAATATTATCAAGGCTGGTGTCATTCAATCGCAGGACGGCTCGTCCTGGTGGGACCTGGAGAGCGGCGAAGTCGTGCTTCGTGCTTATGCCACCAGCAAAGAGGTCACCGAGGTCAGCGACCGCATTACCACCATTGAGGAGCAGAAAATGCTCCGGCTCGTCATCATCTCATCCAACGGGAACATCTTCAAAAACGGAAATGTGAAAACGCTGCTTTCCGCTAAGGTATACTCCTGGGATGAAGACATCACCGACACGCTGGATGCCAATCAGTTTGTCTGGACAAGGGTGTCGGAGGATACGGAGGCGGACAAGGTCTGGAATGAACAGCATTTCGGCGGCGAAAAGTCCGTGGTCATCACCGGTGCGGATGTGAAAGTCCGCGCCACTTTTTATTGTGACCTCATCGACACTACGACCAGGCAAAGCCTGTTATAACGGAGGAATTCACTATGGCAACCGCAGAACCATCTCAAGATACCGGCGTACAGCCGGATAACCCTACAACTTCAAAGGAGGCTTCTCACATGAGCAAAGCACAAGGTCAGTTTACCATCATCGACTACAATGACGCACTGACGCTGACGGGGTACATCGGCTCGAATCTCGCCAAGACCCAGATGTATAACCCCGACAACGGCAGTTATACCCCGGACTGGAAAACGAAGAACCTCGTTCTGACACCCAGCCTGTATGTCATCGGCACCACCGCCGACCAGATCACCACCGCCAATGTCACCTCGGTCAAGTGGTATGTGGGCGACAGCAACACCGCCATCACCGCAGGCACGAACTACGGACTGAGCGGTGCCAAGAGCCACATCCTCACGGTCAAGGCCAATGTCATGGCAGAACTGCCCGGCATCGACTACCGCTGCGTCATCACCTACAAGGACGAAAGCACCGGCCTGTCGCTGACCCATCCGCTGACCATTTCCTTCTCCCGTGTGGTCAACGGCTCCGGCATCGTTGACCTGCTGGTCACCACGCCTAACGGAAATGTGTTCAAGAACGAGGAAGTCGCCAGTCTGACCGCCAAGGCCGAGCTGTGGCGCGGCTCTACGGTAGACACCACCAAGGTCAGCTACAAGTGGGCGGTCATGGACGCTTCCGTCACCGCTACTTCTTCCACCGGCTATGATGCAGACTTCGGCATCGGCTGGCGCAAGCTCTCGGATACCGCCGACAAATACACCGGCTCGGCCACCAATACCCTCACGGTCTACGCCGCAGCGGTGGACAGCTACGCTGTGTTCAGGTGCTGTGCCCAGGACACGGATTCCGCATCCGCTTCTTATAACACGAAGTTTTTCGATGTGGCGACCTTCATCGACAACTCCGACCCCCTGCAGATCATCGTCACCTCCACGGGCGGCGATGTGTTCAAAAACGGCCAAGGAACGACCGTGCTGACCGCCGTCTGCTATCAGGCAGGTTCCGAGGTGGACGCAGCCGGGAACGGCAGTTATATCTGGACGAAGTACAACAAGGACGGTGTCGTCGATACCTCTTGGGGTACCAACGGCAGCAAGACCGGCAAGACCCTGTCGGTGTCCAGCGCCGATGTGGATACCAAGGCAACCTTTATGGTCGTTGTGGCGCTTTAAGGAGGTGGTGAGATGATCGCATCGGCACAGTTCACGATTATCAGTCTCTGCGATGTGGTCACCTCGGACACGCCGCCGGAGAACCCCTATGAGGGACAGCTCTGGGTGGACACCTCCGTGACCCCGCCGGAAACGAAAATATGGGACGGAAACGAATGGGTTGTGCAGAACGACATTGAAACGATCCGCACCACCATTTCCATTCTGACCGAGAAGGACGCACAGTTCCAGCAGACCATCGACGGGCTGAACAGCTATGTGGCGACCCTCACCGAAACGGTGGAAACAGTGTCCAACGACCAGGGCGTCCTGGAGGAACGGGTACTGAACTCCGAAAGCCGGGTTTCCGAACTGGAACACACGGTAGATGGGCTGTCCGTCACCATGCAGGAGCAGTACATCGGCGGTATCAACTATGTGCAAAACTCCTCCGGGCTGAACGGCATCACAGACGACTGGAGCTATTCCGGCACGGTAAAGACGGACACCTCCACCGATACGCAGAACAACACCATTTCCGACTCCTGCTTTGTGCTGGGAGCTTACTCCTCGCTGTCGCAGTACATCCGAGGTGTCGTTCCCGGCACTTACACGATCTCGGTCCGGGCAAAGAAAACCTCGACCATGTCTGGGTATTTCTATGTGACCTACAACGGCAACAAAACCAAGTACCTGTTCAATAAGTCCACGGCATTTGACTGGACGGACTATTCTGTGACACTCACGGATGTGACCGACCCCACGCTACGTATTTACTGCTACTGCCGGGATGCGTCCATTTATCTCGCAGACATCATGATTTCCGAAGGAGCGATTCCCCGGAAGTGGACACCTGCTCCCAACGAGATCTACACGCAGGAGGTCAAGATCGACAAGCGCGGCATTGAGGTTTCCAACAGCGCATCATCCCAGCGGACGGTCATCACGAACACGGAGTTTGCCGGTTATTACAACGATGAGGTGATTTTCACCCTGAACAAGGACGAAACGCAGACTAAGAAAACCACGGTGGACGGCGAACTGACCGTGGGTAAAACGAAGTTTGTCCCGATGCCAACGGCATCCGAGGGACTGAACATCGTCATTCTGGATTAAGGAGGGAACGCTATGGCAATGACGGGCGGCACCGCCTATCTGGTGAAATCCGAAAAAACGAACTACGGCTCCAACAGCTGGACGACTGACCTGTACATCTATGTGAAGGTCATCTCCCAGAATGTAATCGCAAACACCTCCACCATCGCTCTTGGTATGTATGTCTATTCGAAATACTCCATTGCATGGTCGGATTTTGGTACTAATGGCACTTCCTATATTGGCACGGCCACCTCTGGCTCAAACTGCTTCACCTTCACCAACGGGCAAAGCGGCAGCGGCACGAAGTGGCTGATCGAGGACAAGCAGGTCACGGTATCCCACAACAGCAACGGTACGCTGACCCTTCCGATTTACTGGCACTGGGGCGTCAACAGCCCGTGGGGTCAATACACCGGCCCCTCCGGCAGCTACAATGTTACGCTGAGCACCATCGACCGAGCCGCCCCTACCGTGACCTTTTCTGTTTCGGCCATTACCGCAAACGGCTTCAAAATCTCTGCAAACTCCACCTCAACAGCGGATATCTGGCAGTACAGCACAAACGGCGGTTCGAGCTGGACGCAGTTCTCAACGACGGCATCCACCAGTGCCAGCGTAACACTGTCCTCGCTCTCACCGAATACAAGCTACACGGTGAAGGTCAGAGCAAGGCGGCAATACAACCATGTCTATGGTACTTCCGGCAGCTCTACGGTGAAAACGCTGGGCGGTGCGGTGGTGAACAGCGTCAACACAGTGACGGCGGACAATGCCACGGTTTCCATTACCATCAATGTGACCGTGTACGAAGCCTCCTACACCAATACGTTGGTGCTCAAAAACGGCAGCACGACCATTCTGACCATCTCCGGGCTTTCCTGGTCGAAGGGCACGGCGAACCGCACGATCACGCTGACATCGGCGCAGAGGACAACACTGCTGAACGCTATGGCGTCCATCAAGTCGTTCACAGGTACCTTTGCGGTTTCGTCTTACAGCGGGTCTACGCAGATCGGCAGCACCTCAAGCAAAACTGCCACTGTACTGACCACAGCGACCAATTCCGCTCCGACCATAAGCGGATTCACTTATGCCGACAGCTACACGACCACAAAGAATCTCACGGGCAACGACCAACTGTTCGTGCAGGACTACTCGACTCTCAAGGTCACCCCCGGAACGGCGACCGCGAAAAACGGAGCGTCCATTTCCAACTATACCGCTTCTTGCAACGGTTTATCCGCATCCAATTCGACCGGTGCTGCAATTACGGTCGGAAAGATCGCCAAGTCCGGCAGTGTTACGGTCACGCTCTCGGTCACGGACTCCCGCGGCTACACCGCCAAAACTTCACAGACGGTGACGGTCATTCCGTACACCAAGCCGAAAATATCCTCGATAACGCTCCGACGAACCAACGATATCGAAGCGGAAATGCAGCTCAAATTCAGCGGTTCTATTTCTCCTGTGACCGTAGACGGGACGCAGAAAAACAGCGTGGTTTATGTGCGGTATCGGTACAAGAAAACCAGTGAGAGCAGTTACGGCAGCTACACCAGCATCTATTCCGGCACGACAAAAAGCGGAACCTCTTTCAGCTACTCCAATTTGGAACTGTGCAGTCTGGATGCAAACAGTTCCTACGACTTCCATTTGCAGATCCAAGACAAGCTCTATTCTTTGAGCAGTCTGGATCTGTATTTTACTGTCCCGCAGGGTACGCCCCTCATTGCGCTTCGCAAAAAGAAAGTCGGCATCAACACGCCAGATCCGCAGGCAACGCTGGATGTGGACGGTAGCATCCACATGAACGGCGTCAATGTCCACGGCAAAATGGGCAGAGTGGACGGCTCGACCACCGACCTCAACAACGTGAAGACTCCCGGCTACTATTTTGCGTATTCCGCTTCCACGGAAAAGCACTTTCCGACCACAACTATTGGTATGCTGGAGGTCTTTCTGCCGGAAAGCTACTTCATTCAGCAGCGGTACACCGTCTATGATGGCTCAAGGATGTATATCCGAGGAAACTATGGCGGCACATGGTCTTCATGGTACACGGTGTCGCTGACCAAAGTAACATAACTTTTTCGGAATCAAGGCGCTCTGCGGAGTGCCTTTTTTCATACACATATTCTACTTTTAAAGGAGGACAAACAACATGAAAGAATTCTGGACGACCATTCAAGTGGTGTTCGCCGGTATCGGCGGCTGGCTCGGATGGTTCTTGGGAGGATGTGACGGCTTGCTTTATGCGCTTCTGGCTTTCGTAGTCATCGACTATGTGACCGGCATCATGTGCGCCGTGGTGGACAAGAAGCTGTCCAGCGAAGTCGGTTTCAAGGGCATTTTCAAAAAGGTGCTCATCTTCGCTCTGGTCGGCATCGGGCATATTCTCGACACCCGTGTCATCGGCAGCGGCTCGGTGATGCGTACCGCCGTCATTTTCTTCTACCTGTCGAATGAGGGTGTGTCCCTGTTGGAGAACGCTGCATACCTGGGACTGCCCATTCCGCAGAAGCTGAAATCCGTGCTGGAGCAGCTTCATGACCGTGCTGAAAAGGAGGACGAATAATATGGCTTACACGAACAGCTCACTGGTGTCTTACACCAAACTCAGCCCGAACCACTCCGGGCAGCGCACCCACAGCATTGACCGCATCACGCCTCACTGCGTGGTGGGTCAGTGCTCGGTGGAAACGCTGGGTAACATCTTTCTGCCTGCATCCCGGCAGGCAAGCAGCAACTACGGCATTGGTGTGGATGGTCGGGTCGGGATGTATGTGGAGGAGAAGAACCGCTCCTGGTGTTCCTCTTCCAACGCTAATGACCAGAGAGCAATCACTATCGAATGCGCCAGCGACAACACCGAGCCTTACGCTTTCAAGGATGTGGTGTACCAGCGGCTCATTGAGCTTTGCACCGACATCTGCAAGCGCAACGGCAAGACGAAGCTGCTCTGGCTGGGCGATAAGACCAAGACGCTGAACTATACCCCGAAATCCGATGAGATGGTTTTGACTGTCCACAGATGGTTTGCCAACAAGAGCTGCCCCGGTAACTGGATGTATGGCCGCATGGGCGATCTGGCATCCAAGGTCACGGCGGCTCTCGGCGGTGAGGTGAAGCCGGTCGAACCAACCAAGCCCATCGGCACAATCCAAGCTGGCGACCTCGTGACCATCACGGGCAACACCTACTACAACGGCAAATCTATCCCCGGCTGGGTGAAGAAGCTCCGCTGGTATGTGGTCGAGGTCAGCGGAGATCGTGCGGTCATCAACAAGGACGAGTCCGGCAAGTACGCCATCATGTCGCCGATCAAGACCTCTGCACTTGCCGTGGCAGACACGAAGCCTACAGAGAACTACCGCATCCACACCGTGGTACATGGCGACACCCTCTGGGCGATTGCCAAGAAGTATCTCGGTAATGGCAGCCGCTATAAGGAGATCGTCAGCCTGAACGGGCTGAAAAGCAATGTCATCTACAGCGGTATGACGCTCAAGATCCCGAATAAGTAAACCGAAAGCCCATCGAGGAGAGTATTTTCTCTTCGATGGGCTTATTTTTTGCTCTTTTTAGGGACCAGACGGCAGCCTCGTGTCCGGTGGCAAGTGAGGGAACCCTTTGGTGGACAAGATTTTCACTCATGCCTTCGGCCAAAATCGGCATTCTTGTCTAGATGGGTCATTGAGGGAAACCCTCAGAAGGAGGATGCCATAATGACTGATCAACAAAAGGAGCAAATCGCTACCCTGCGCTCACAGGGGTATGGGTATAAGAAAATCGCTCAGATAATGGAGCTCTCGGACAACACCGTGAAATCCTTCTGCAAGCGAAACAATATATCCGCACCAATAGTGACTACGCACAAGGAAGGCTGCTGCCCGCAGTGCGGCAGAGAAATCATCCAGTCCGGCAAAACGAAAAAACGCCGCTTCTGCTCGGATGCGTGTCGGAAAAACTGGTGGAAGGAGCACCCGAACCTTTCCTCGGAAACGGCTGTGTACAGCTTCATCTGTGCCGAGTGCGGAGCTCATTTCACTGCTTATGGGAACAAAAACCGGAAGTTCTGCTGTCACGACTGCTATGTGCAGCACAGGGTAAAGGCTGGTGGCTACCGTGACAACTGAGTGCCTATCCAAAGAGCTCCTGTACCATACAAGCCTTGCCCCCTTTCGGAAAATGCTCACCGAAGGGCTTATTACCGCCGAGGATTATGCGGCGATCGATACAATCCTGCACGATAAATACCGACCGATCTTTGGTAGTAATATTTCGGAGAATACACTGGATATCGTGCCGAAACAGAGGTAATATGTCCACTACCAAAGGAGGGATCTGATGAATAAGACAGTTACAGATATCACCCCGAAACTTCAAAAAGACCTGCGAAAACTGCGAGTAGCCGCCTATGCAAGAGTATCCAGCGACAAGGATGCCATGCTTCACTCGCTTGATGCGCAGATTCATTACTATCGAAATCTTATCTGCGGCAACCCAGATTGGGAGTTCGCCGGGATCTATGAGGATGAAGCGAAAACCGGCACCAAAGAAAGTCGGGAACAGTTTCAACAGCTTCTGTCAGACTGCCGAGCAGGAACCATCGATATGGTCATCACAAAATCGGTCAGCCGCTTTGCCAGAAATACGGTCACGCTTTTGCGGACGGTTCGTGAGCTGAAGGAACTCGGAATCAATGTTTTCTTTGAAGAACAGAACATCAAGACTCTGGATGCCGATGGCGAAGTCATGCTGACGCTTCTTGCTTCTTTTGCCCAGGCCGAGAGCCTTTCTGTCAGCGACAACTGCAAATGGCGCATCCGAAAGGGATTTGAGGAGGGACGGGCTTCCACCTGCACCATGCTTGGGTATCGGCTCGTGAATGGTGAAATTACCATGGTGGCGGACGAAGCCGTAATCGTGAAGAAAATCTTCGACCTTTACAGTGATGGGTGCGGGCTGCAGAAGATCTGCAACATTCTCAATGAAGATGGCATACGCACTCGTCGGGGCTACATCTGGCATCCCAGCGCCATTCGTCTGATACTTGGAAATGAAAAGTACGCTGGGGATCTGAAACTGCAGAAGGTTTTCGTGCGTGACCACCTTACCAAAGAGAAAGTCGTCAACCACGGCGAACTTCCGATATATTGGGTGGAAAACGACCATGAGCCGATCATCAGCAGAGAGCAGTTTCAATCCGTTCAGCTTCGGCTTAAGAAACAGTCGGAAGGCTGCATCGCCGATAAGGGGACTGAATCCGTATTCACGGGAAAAATCCGCTGCGCAGGCTGCGGCAAGAACTACCGCCGCAAAACAACTCCGTATCGGGTCGTTTGGTGCTGCGCTACTTTTAACAGCCGGGGCAAGAAATACTGCCCAACCTCCAAAATGATCCCAGAGGAAACTTTGAAAACGGCCTGTGCAACGGCGTTGGGACTTCCGGAGTTTGATGAGGAAATCTTTGATGAGCAAGTTTTATATATCGATGCCTGCCCCGGAAATCTGCTTCGCTTTCATTTCCATGATGGAAGCGAAAAAGAATTGACCTGGAGAGACCGCTCAAGGAGTGAGAGCTGGACTCAGGAAATGCGTGAAGCCGCAAGGCAGAAGGCACTATCGAGGTGACAACAATGGCAAAGAATGTACGAAAAATTGAACCAACGGCTCCCGTCATGTCCGTTTTGGACTTGCGGCCGTTGCTGAAGAAAAAACGAGTAGCTGCCTACGCTCGTGTTTCCACGGAAAAAGACGAGCAGCAGAACAGCTACGATGCGCAGATCGACTATTACACTGCGCTTATACGGAACAACCCTGAATGGGAGTTCGTGGACATCTATTCCGATGAGGGTATCACCGGTACAAGCATCAAAAATCGAGACGGGTTCAACCGTATGATCGACGATGCCCTCGCCGGCAAAATCGACTTGATTCTTACCAAGTCCGTTAGCCGATTTGCCCGCAACACAGTCGACAGTCTGACTACCGTCCGCAAACTGAAGGAAAAAGGCATCGAGGTGTATTTTGAGAAAGAGAACATTTACACACTGGATGCCAAGGGAGAATTGCTCATAACCATCATGAGTTCTCTGGCACAGGAAGAGAGCCGCTCCATCAGCCAAAACACGACCTGGGGACAGCGCAAGCGTTTCGCCGACGGTAAAATGAGCCTTGCGTACTCCAACTTCCTCGGATACCGGCGCGGTGCCGAACTCGGCGATATGGAGATCGTGGAGGAAGAAGCCGTCATTGTCCGCAGGATATACAGCGAATTCCTCGCAGGGAAAACGCCCTATGATATTGCCAAGCATCTTACCGAGGATGGAATTCCCACTCCAATGGGCAAGACGAAATGGCATACCACCGTCATTGAGAGCATTCTGAAGAACGAGAAGTACAAGGGTGATGCATTGCTTCAAAAGACCGTGACAACAGACTTTTTGACACATACCCATAAGCGCAACGAAGGCGAAGCACCCCAGTTTTATGTTGAGAAAAATCATCCTGCCATTGTGCGTCCGGAAGTGTTCGAAATGGTCCAGGAGGAATTCCGCAGACGGAAAGCCGCCGGCGGCAGAATGCAAAGCGTCTCTATCTTCTCCGGAAGGATCGTATGTGAGGACTGCGGGGGGTTCTACGGCAGAAAGGTATGGCATTCCACCTCTGAAAAATACCGAGCCTATCACTGGCACTGCAACAATAAGTTTCAGAAACGCTGTTCCTGCCAAACACCTACGCTGAAAGAAGAAAGCATCGAGCAGGCATTCTTGAGCGCCATCAACAGCCTCATCAAGAAAAAGAAAGAGATCCGAGAGAATTATGCGCTTTGTCTGGACACTATTACCGACGACAGCGCGTATGTCGCACGGTTGGACGAAATCAATGCGGAGTGCTGCCGACTGCAGCAGGAGACTAAGAGCCTGCTCACCGCCGCCGGAAGGAAAAACGGTGGTGGGCTTAGCGAGATCAATCGGCAGTACGAGGACTATCTTGCCAAGTTTGAGGGACTTCAGAAAGAAAAGTCGGAGCTTTCCACGCAAATATCCAAGTGCGCAGCCAAGCGTGTGCAGGTCAGTTCTTTCCTCGAAGAACTGCAAAAATACGACGGGCCGCTGAAAGAGTTCGACCCGCTCATTTGGCAAGCAACGCTGAATCATGCGGTCGTCCATAAAAACTGCACGATCACTTTGGTTTTCCGTGACGGTACCGAGGTAACGAGAAAGATAAAGAATGGGGTGAGAAAGTATGTCAAGCGAAAAGCAAGTGATCCAGATAATCCAGAGTCCGCCGGAGAAAAGGCGTAAGGAGCGCGTCGCTGCCTACTGCCGAGTTTCCACGCAGGCAGAGGAACAACTTCACAGTCTCGCCGCACAGCGGGAATTCTATGAGAAATCACTCTCCGGCAACTCTGAAGTGGAGTTTGTCGGCATATACGCAGACGAGGGCATCTCCGGCACCCGGACGAGAAACAGAACACAATTTCTCGCGCTTATCCAGGATTGCCGTGACGGAAAAGTAGATCGAATTCTTACTAAGAGCGTATCCCGGTTCGGAAGAAATACCGTGGATACGCTCATTTTTACAAGGGAGCTGCGAAGTCTTGGTGTGGATGTCTATTTTGAAAAAGAGAACCTGCATTCCATCTCACCAGAGGGAGAATTGCTCCTCACATTGATGGCAGCGCTTGCGGAATCCGAATCAGTCAGTATGTCCGATAATATTAAATGGGGAAAGCGATATCGTTATAAGCAAGGACTGGTCAACGCTCTTGCAATTTCCAATATATACGGCTACTGCAAAAAGGACGGCGAGATCGCCGTGAACGAGGCCGAGGCGGTTATCGTCCGGAGAATCTATAAGGAGTTCCTGGACGGAAAAAACTACGATGAAATCATTGCCGGGTTAACGGCTGACGGAGTTCCCACGAGGAAAAACGCAACCTGGCACTCCCGGACGGTCATCGGCATCTTGAGCAATGAAAAATACTGCGGAGACTGCCTGTTTCAAAAGACTTTTATTCCCGACCCGATCTCACACAAAACGGTAGTCAACTGCGGCGAGATTCCTCAATTCCTGGTGGAGGACTGCGTTCCGGCCATTATAGAGAAGAAGCAGTGGCTTGCTGCGCAGGAAATGCGAAAGCGGCATCAAGGGGTCAGCAAGCCGCCGGTCAAGGCGCTTCCTTTTCGTAGCCTTATATTCTGCGGTACTTGCGGGAAGCCATGTCCACAGTATTCCTCTCATTCTGAGGGACGGCGGCTGACAGCCTATCACCGGTGCATAAGTTGGAGAGATCACACCGCAGCGGAGGTTCCCGGCATGACCTATGTCCCGCCGCACAAGGCCGGGTATAACTACAACCCTACGCCGGAACTTGCCGCCTATCGAGCAACCTACAAAAAGCCGAAATCGAGGCCGTTTCTCTGCACGGATGTGAAGATCCGCACAGAGCGGTTCCCGAAAGCCTTTGTGCAGGCTTGGAATTTGATTGTCAGTAAGAAGCAGAGATACCTTCCGTCTTTGCAGAACACCGCTGCCACCTCGGATAACCCGCTGACTGCCTACCGTGCAGAAGAGATGATCGGTCTACTGGAAACGACGGGCAGACTTGACGAATTCGACTTCTCGCTGATGATACGCACACTCGACCGGGTAGAGATCATGCCGACTGAAAAGCTGTCTTTTATCTTTCAATCCGGCATCCGCATCACAGTATGATATATAGAAGGCCGCTCCGTTTTCTCGTGGAATACGGAGCGGTTTTCTCTCATATTTGAATAGTCACACGTTGTATTCTGGCCAACATTTTTGCGCCGAAAACGCAAAGTGTGACTTTGTCTTTACCCTCGTTTTTCCGGGTCAAAGCGGCAGGTATTGATGATGCAGCAGCGCCATTGATGCTCCTATCTGCAGAGTGATTCGGTCGACAGTGAGAACGAGTTTACTTCCGCAATCTAACGAAAAACGCCGATAATTCGGGCATTTTCAGGCTTTGCACCCCCCTAAGATTAGTCCGCACCCCCCTTGCACACCCTTGGAACAGAAAAGTCAAATTGTATCGGCGTCTATGCCCCTATGCATAAGTCCACCGTAATTTTGATAGAATTGCGGTGGATTTTTATGCTATAATTAGTTAGACAAATCGGAATTTATGGAGAAAAATGAAGTATGGAACTGTGGGACGCTTATGATAGAGATTTCAAAAAGATTCAAGGTGTAACTCTGGTTCGAGGAGAGGCAATTCCGGAAGGTTTTTTTCATTTGGTCTGTGAAATAATCGTTAGACATATAGATGGAAGTTATCTCATCATGCAAAGGGATAAAAGAAAGCATTTGGGCGGAATGTGGGAGGCTACAGCGGGTGGTTCTGCTTTACAAGGTGAAGCCCCTGTAACCTGTGCCGCTAGAGAACTTCATGAAGAAACGGGAATTACCTCCGATAATTTAGTGGAAATAGGAAGGGTGCTCCACCACAACCATAAATCGTTTTATGTGGAGTATCTTTGCATTACGGATATAGATAAGGATAGTATCGTTTTGCAAGAAGGAGAAACATCTAATTATAAATGGATTACGGCTGATAGATTGCTAAAACTGTCCAGGGATGAGTTGGCAACGCAGCGTATTCTAAATTTCATTGAAGAACTTAATTTATAAATTCTGGTTTGACGTGGAGTGGCAGTGGAGTTGTCAAAAACAATGCACCCCCTCAAATCGAGAACTGCACCCCCCTCTGAACCGAAGTTGCACCCCCTTTGATGGTTTCTATCAAAATTACGGTTCTTTGTCAGCAGGGGCGTGCCCCTGCACCAGATCCGCTATCATTTATGGTAGCGGATTTTTTTGCTCCCACCCATAGGTATGATACGCTGGGAGGGGTTTGATACTCGCCGTGACGGGCATTTCCCATCATGGCTTTTTGTTGCCACACAAAATCTTGCATTTCCACCCGAACTGTGTTATAATCCTATATATCAAACATCATAACACGGAGGCCTATCATGTACGAAAATTTTAAATATCTCGACGCTGTTGCACAAAAAGAGATAACCAACGGTGTTTTCTCAGGCTCAGTTCTCAGCGTTATCCATAAAGGCGAAACTGTCTATCTCAAAAGCTTTGGCCTTGCTGACAAGGAGAAAAATATCCCTATGAAAACTGACAGCATTTTCAGACTTTTTTCTATGTCAAAGCCTGTCACAGCCGCTGCCGCAATGATACTTATCGAGCGTGGCCTGCTCGACACTCGTCACCTGCTCAAGTGGTTTATCCCTGAGTTCTCCGACCCTGTGGTTCTTGATGAGAACGGTGAGCGTCCTGCTGACAGAGATATAACCATAGGCGACCTGCTCACCATGACTTCCGGTATTCCTTATCCTGACGGCACTCCAGCAGGTCAGAAAATGGGTGCGCTTTGGGGCGAGCAGTCTGAAAAATATCTCAAGGGCGAAAAGCTTCTGGATACTGTGAGCTTCGCAAAGGAAATGGGCAAGCGTCCTCTTATGTTCACCCCTGGTGAAAAGTGGATGTACGGTGCGTCTGCCGATATCATGGGTGCTGTTATCGAGGTGGTTTCTGGCATGAAGTTCGGAGATTTTCTTAGAAAAGAGATCTTTGAACCCCTCGGTATGAACGATACAGGCTTCTATATCCCAGCGGAAAAGTACAGCCGACTTGCCCAGTGTTACGAGTACAAGGACGGTGGAAATGAGCCTTTCACTCACTTCCACCTTTGCCTTACTGATTACACTGTACCTCCTGCCTTTGAGTCGGGCGGAGCAGGTCTTGTTTCCACTGTAGAGGACTATGCAAAGTTTGCCAAAATGCTTATGAACAAGGGCGAGCTTGACGGCGTGAGGATACTCGGCAGAAATACGGTCGATTTCATGACAAGAAATGGTCTTACACCTGAACAGCGTAAGACCCTTAACTGGGACAGCACAAAGGGTCACGGCTACGGTAACTTCATGCGTATCCTTGACGACCCTTCCACCGCAGGACTTATCCAGTCAGAAGGCTCTTTCGGCTGGGACGGCTGGATGGGCTGCTATTTCAGCCTTGACCCAAAAGAACAGCTCTGCATACTATATTTTATCCAGCAGACAGGCGCAGGCACCACCGATTCTGCAAGGCGTTTGCAGAACATCGCATGGGGTGCAGTAAAATAAGCAGAGGAGGTCTGAGATTTGAAATTACAGGAAGGCAGATTTATACAAGGGCTTAGAAATATGTTCAGTCTGCGCTGGGATATGGCTGACCCTAATGAGATACATAATACGATAATATCTGGCGCAAAGCTTCAGGGTACTAATATGTGTATCCTCATGCTTGCCATACTTATAGCTTCCATAGGTCTTAATATGAATTCCACCGCCGTTATAATCGGTGCTATGCTTATCTCACCTCTTATGGGCGGTATAACAGCCATAGGCTATGGAATCGCCACCAATGACCTGACCCTTTCAAAGGGTGCGGCCATAAGGCTTGGTATTCAGGTGGTCATTTGCCTTATCACCTCGACTATTTACTTTACTATCTCACCTATCACCACAGCCTCCTCCGAGCTTCTCGCCCGAACCACACCTACAGCGTGGGACGTTCTTATTGCCCTTTTTGGCGGACTTGCCGGCATAATAGGTCAGACCCGTAAGGAAAAAAGCAACGTTATCCCAGGCGTGGCTATCGCAACAGCACTCATGCCGCCGCTTTGTACCGCAGGCTACGGCTTGGCAAGACACCGCCTTGACTATTTTGGCGGAGCATTGTATCTCTTTTTCATAAACAGCTTTTTCATCTGCCTTGCGGCTATCGTTGTGCTGAAGCTTTTAAGGCTGCCTCACGGCAACGATATTTCCCCGAAGGCTTTGAAAAAGATACACAGAAATATCGCTTTTATCACAGTTATTACCATGCTGCCTAGTATTTATCTTGGCTATGATATTGTGAAAAAGACAATGGATAACAGCAGTGCAGAGAAGTTTATCACCGAGAATTTTGACTTTGACGGCACTCAGATAGTGCAGAAAACTATAGATACCGATAAACGTATGATAGAAGTGGCACTTCTTGGCAAGAAGATAAGCACTGCCGATACAAAGGCGCTTCAAAGCGAGCTGAAAGCTTTCGGATTGGGAGATTATAAGCTTGTGATAACACAGACCGAGGTGGAAAGCGGTGTTACCGCTGACGAGGTCGAAAAGATGCTTGAAAAGAATGCCGACGATGAGGAAACACAGAACAAGGTGGCACAGGTGCTTGCACAGAAAGAAAACGACGACCTTAAAGCCGAGAATGAAAATCTGAAAGCACAGCTTGACAGCTATCAGAGCTATGATATAGACATGAGCGATATCGCCGAGGAGCTTGCTATCGTTTATCCAAACATAACAGGTGCGGCAGGCGGTCACATGAGCAGCCATTCAGTAGGCTCGCCCACAACAGTTAATGGCGTAACAGTGGTGCTATATGAGAACAAGGCTCTTACCGATGAACAGCTCAAAACTGTCACAGAGCTTCTGAAAAAACGTCTTGACGTGTCAAACGTCACCGTTATCCAGCAGGTGGAAGAGCAGAAAGATACCACCTCAAAGGCTGAAAGCACAGACAAGAAGAAAAAGAGCTGAAAAAATTTCTGAAAACCCCTTGCAATCTGAGAAGATGTGTGCTATAATATATTAAAATGTATAATTATGTTTTGGAGGAACAAAAATGAGCGTAATTGAGATCGTTGCAGGCGCACTGCTGATCGTAGCCAGCCTCGTTATCATACTTGTAGTTCTTGCGCAAGACACCAAAGAGCAGGGTCTTACATCTGCTATCGGCGGTGGATATAACGATTCTTTCTATGGAAAGAACGGTTCAAACACCAAGGACGCTAAGCTTAACAGACTGACAAGGATAAGTGCGATACTGATATTCGTGATAACTCTTGCTGTAAATATCATTTATCAGATCAAGAAATAATTGCCCGCCCTGCTCCGTGCAGGGCTTTTTCTTTTGGAAAGTAAAGTAATAGTAAAAAGAAAGGAAATTTATGAAGTTAGATTACAGAAAAATAATATACTCAAAATTAAAAAAAGCAGGCAAAAAGCCACTGACTTTCAAAGAACTGCTGAGATCATGCAGAGGAAAGGGCTTTGAGTTCGAGAAGTTTACAAAAGCCGTTGACAAAATGAAGAAAAACGGCGAGATAATGGAAGATAAATTTGGCATAAGGCTCGTTGACCCTAAGAAGTTTGTCAAGTGCGAGGTGGTAAGGCTCAATAAGACCTACGGCTTTGTAAAAAATCTTGACACTGACGAGGAAATTTTTGTTGTGGGCAAGTACCTCAAAGGCGCAATGCCACACGATATCGTCCTTGTGAGAACCTTCAAGGGTGAGGGAGCTTGCACCGAGGGCGAGGTCATGAGCATTGTGGAGGAGAATTTTGCTAAGTTTACGGGCGAACTTGTGAGCGAGTTCGGTGTGCTGAAAATCGTTCCTGATATGCTGTCAAAATATGCAATGACCTTTGAAAACCCTATGAGGCTTGAGCTTCACGAGGGTGATAAGGTGGTGGCGCAGGTCACAAAGCGTGGAAACAGGCACTCTGAACACGTCTGCGAGATAGTTTCAAGCTATGGAAGCTCCATGAAAGCCTCCGCCTGCGCAATGAGCGTCCTTGAGGTCAATGGTCTGACACCTGTTTTTCCTGGCGAGGTCATCTATGAAGCTAGGGAAGTGTCCGATTATTCAAGGATAAAAGAGGAGATACCCAACCGCCTTGACCTTCGTGACAAGCCGATATTCACCATTGACGGCGCAGATACAAAAGATATCGACGATGCAATTTCTGTTGAACGAACCAAAACAGGTTATCTTCTTGGCGTTCACATTGCCGACGTTTCCCATTATGTTCAGCCAAAGTCACAGCTTGATAACGAGGCTTTCAAGCGTGGCACAAGCGTTTATTACGCAAACCGAGTTATACCAATGCTCCCGAAAGAGCTTTCAAACGGCATCTGCTCCCTTAATCCGCAGGAGGACAGACTTGCGTTTTCCTGTCTTTGTGAGCTTGACAAGCAGGGCAATATCACCGAGTATAAGTTTGCAAAAACTGTTATCCGCTCCCGTGTAAAGGGCGTTTATTCCGAGATAAATTCACTTTTGGCAGGCAGTGACGATGCTGAACTTAAAGAAAAATATGCCGAGGTTTCAGGTCAGCTTCCTATTATAAAGGAGCTTGCGGATATTTTGTATAAAAATAAGAAAAACCGTGGCTGTCCTGAGCTTGAAACCTCTGAGAGCAAGCTTATCATCAATGACGAGGATATCTGCGTGGGCGTTGAGAGGCGTACCCGTGGAAGAAGCGAGGAGATAATAGAGGACTTCATGCTTGTTGCAAACGAGTGTGCCGCAAGATTTGGCATGGATAATAACCTGCCGTTCGTTTATCGTATCCACGAAGAGCCGTCAGACGAGAAGCTTGAATCCCTTAGAGAAGCGCTTGTCAAGCTCAACGTCCAGTATAAGCTGGGCGAAAAGGCTTGCCCTGGGGATATGTCGGAGATACTCAAAGCCGCAAAGGGTACTGATATCGACCTTATCATGAACAATATCGTTCTGAGGAGTATGTCAAAGGCAAGATATTCCACCGAGCCTGTGGGTCACTTCGGACTTGCGCTGGAGGATTACGCCCACTTCACTTCACCTATCAGACGTTACCCTGACCTGACTATCCATAGGATAATGTCAGCTTTTCTCAGTGGCAGCAGTGCAGAGGAGTGCGCCACAAAGTTCAACAAGTTCGTTTACGCCTCAGCCGACCAGTCCACAAAGACGGAGCTTACCGCAATGCAGGTGGAGCGAAGCTGTGAGGATTGCTACAAGGCTGAGTATATGAACGCTCATATCGGTGAGGAGTTTCAGGGGACAGTGGTTTCAGCCGTTGAGTTCGGTCTTTTTATCGCACTTCCTGACACCTGCGAGGGACTTCTTCACACGGACAATATGCCTGACGGCGAGTATGTCTGCGACGATATGGTGAGCCTGAAAAACCTTACAAACGGCATGGAATATCGTGTGGGCGACCCTATCAGAGTAAAGGTGATAAACGCAAATGTAAACTCCGGCAAGATAGATTTTGCACTTGCTGACGAGGACTAAAATATGCTTATATAAAAAATGGCGGTCTTGCACCGTCATTTTTTTTGCAATTCTGTAGGGGCTGGCGCCCTCGGCAGCCCGCTTTTCTCCCACGTCACTATTTATGTTGCTTTTCACATTGAATAAACATCGCACAAACAATGTAGGGGACGGCGCCCCCGACGTCCCGATATTCTCACCCGTTATGTCGCCCTACAAATCTATGGCTTTATGAATTGCGTATATGTACAAAAAATCGGACAGTCGCACCAAGCAACTGTCCGATAATTTTTTGTATTAATAAATTACTTTGAAAGACCCCAGATATCTCTAGCGTAGTCCTCAACAGAACGGTCTGCGGAGAAAATGCCTGCGCCTGCAATGTTTGCAAGGCTCATCTTCTGCCACTTTGTCTGATCCTTGTAGCACTCAGAAGCGTAAGCCTGAGCCTTCTGGTAAGAATCGAAGTCCTTGAGAGCCATGTATGGGTCAGAATTCTTCAGGCTGTCAGCGATCTCGTTGAACTGCTGTCCGTTGATGCCGTACTGAAGTGTGTCGATAGCCTGCTTAACAACTGCGTTGGAGTTGTAGATGTCCATAGGCTTGTAGCCTGACTTGCAAGCGTTTACCTCGTCAACGTTCATACCGAAGATGATGATGTTGTCGTCGCCTACCTGCTCGTGTATCTCAACGTTTGCTCCGTCAAGAGTACCAAGTGTGATAGCACCGTTTATCATAAGCTTCATGTTACCTGTACCTGAAGCCTCTGTACCAGCAAGTGAGATCTGCTCAGAGATATTTGCCGCTGGCATGAGTATCTCAGAAAGTGATACGTTGTAGTCCTCAAGGAAGATAACGTTGAGCTTCTCGTTGAGCTTCTTGTCCTTTTTCAGCTCCTGAGAAATGTTCCAGATAAGCTTGATGATCTGCTTTGCCATGTAGTAGCCAGGAGCAGCCTTTGCAGCAAAGATATATGTCTTTGGTACAAAATCAGCGTTTGGATTAGCCTTGAGGTAGTTGTACTGTGCTATGATGTTCAAAGCGTTGAGCTGCTGTCTCTTGTATTCGTGAAGTCTTTTTACCTGAACGTCAAAAATAGAGTCAGTGTTGAGAACAACGCCGTACTGATTCTTTACATACTTTGCAAAACTCTTCTTGTTGTCAAGCTTGATCTTTGCAAGTCTGTCAAGAACGTCCTTGTCGTCCTTGAATACAGCAAGCTTAGAAAGCTCAGCAGCATTCTTGAGGAAGCCGTCGCCTATCTTCTCGCAAAGAAGATCTGTCAGACCCTCGTTAGACTGATAAAGCCATCTTCTGTATGCGATACCGTTTGTAACGTTCTTGAACTTTGTTGGTGTGTCAAGGTACTCGTCCTTGAATGTTTCCTTCTTGATGATCTCAGAGTGTATCTTTGCAACGCCGTTTACGCTGTGGCAAGCGTGTACGCAAAGTGTAGCCATTTTCACCTTGTTGTCCTCAACGATAGACATATGTGAAACCTTAGCCTGATCCTTGTATCTCTCCCAAAGATCCTTGCAGTAACGCTCGTTTATCTCGATAATGATAGAGAAGATTCTAGGGCAAACGCTCTTGAGGAGGTTGCAGTCCCACTTCTCCAAAGCCTCAGGCATTACAGTGTGGTTTGTGTATGCAAATGTGTTCGTAACGATGTGCCAAGCCTTGTCCCATGAATAGCCACAGTCATCAAGAAGAACTCTCATAAGCTCTGGGATAGCAAGTGTCGGGTGAGTATCGTTGATGTGGATAGCTACCTTTTCATGGAGGTTGTCAAGTGTGCCGTAAACGCTCATGTGCTGGTTTACGATATCGCCGATAGAAGCAGCGCAAAGGAAATACTGCTGTCTAAGTCTGAGTGACTTGCCCTCTGCGTGGTTGTCGTTAGGATAAAGCACCTTTGTGATAGCCTGTGAAATGATGTTCTTGCTAAGAGCCTTCTGATAGTCGCCCTGATTGAACATTGACATATCAAAGTCAGCCATTTCAGCTTTCCAAAGTCTGAGCTTTGAAACTGCTTCGCTGTTGTAGCCTGATACGAACAGATCGTATGGAACAGCCATAACTGATGTGTAGTTCTCGTGAGTTACGCAGTGATACTGATTGTCCCAGTATTCCTTAAGCTCGCCGTCAAAACGAACCTCGACAGCCTTTGACGGAACAGGAACGAGCCATACAGAGCCGCCTGGGAGCCAGTTGTCAGGAAGCTCGGTCTGCCAGCCGTCCTCCAGCTTCTGCTTGAAGATACCGTATTCATAGCAGATAGAATAGCCTGTAGCATGGTAGCCGTCGGCAGCAAGAGCGTCAAGATAGCAGGCAGCAAGTCTTCCAAGACCGCCGTTGCCAAGACCTGCGTCAGGCTCACACTCGTAAATGCCGTTTATAGAAATGCCCATGTCCTTAAGGACCTTTGTAGCCTGCTTCTGCATTTCAAGGTTATAAAGAGAAGTCTTAAGGCTTCTTCCCATAAGAAATTCCATTGAAAGATAGTAGACCTTCTTCTTGCCCTCAGACTGAGTTTTAACAGTGAACTTTCTTCTCTTAGCTTTAAGAATGCCTACAACGATCTTAGAAAGAGCCTCGTATACCTGCTGATCGGAAGCGTCCTCAGGTGTTGTCTGGAAATCGTTGTGAAGAACGTCAAGAAGCTTTTCTTTAAGTTCCTGCGTGGAAATTGTTTTTTCTACAGCACTATTTGCCATAAATCTTTACCTCCTATATACTTTCAAGTCGAGCTTTGCACTCTGCACCTTTATTACTGTATTGGCGAAAACGTTTGAGAAATAAGGATAGTTTTCACCCGTTTTGGGGAATAGCACGCCCCTGCTCCTGATAATTATACCACAAGCCGACAATTTTTGCAAGAAAAAATGCCAAACACCCCTGAAATTTAAACACTTTCTACATAGGGCAGGCGTATGATTTGTAGAAATCATAGACGCTGATATGCTATTTCTGCAATAGTTGTCATATTATGTTTGGAATATAATACAGGATATAGTATTTGTCTAATTTTATTATATGGTATAGTTGCATAATTGTCAAGGCGTTTAATTGTATAAAATGCTGATTTTGGAAGAATGAACAGCAAAAGGGGGCAGTAGGGGCGGTAGTTTTTATATAATCACAAGAATATGAATTTGCTAGGTGGGCATATAGGCCATACGATATGTGTTCAGAAAAAAGTTTACTTACGTTATTTGTAGCAAAAGGCTCAATTTCCATGATGCAGAAATTGAGCCTTTATATATATTCGTTCGTTTTGATATAAAATCTATTCTTCTTCTATCTTTTCTTCAGCCTTTGCAAGCTGTTTCTTGTCATATACGCTCTTTGCTACCTGAATACCGAACACGATCGCCGCACCGATGATAAAAAATACGATGCTGAATGTACTGAAGGACATAGGGTCTTTAGGCTCTTTAAGCGTTGTAGGACCTATAACTATGGCGTACAGTGAGCCTATCATCATGCCGATAACGCAGTAGATAGTCTGGCTTCTGAACTTTTCAAGAGCCTTTTTGATAAGCCTGAGAGTAATGAACACCCCAAGGATAATGCCGATACCCAAAGAGCAGAGAAGTCCGAAATACTCGAAATTCAGATGAAGGAACTCTTTTATTCCTGTGATAACAGGCATATAAAGACCGAATGTGAGAAGTATGGTTGAGCCTGAAATGCCAGGAAGCACCATTGCAGATATTGCGCACATTCCTGCAAGAACAACGAATATCACTGTGCCTATATTCATGTGAGAAACGTCAGCACCGCTGCCAGAGGGATTTATAAGGGATATTCCCACAACGATAGCAACGCCGATAACAGCCCATACGATGTTGTAATATTTGCCCTTAATGCTCTCTTTTTCTTCCATTATCATGACCGGTATCGCCAGAATGATAAAGCCCAGAAACAGCGAGCTTACCTTGTAGATTCCGCTTTCAAACACGTTGGCAAGAACGCTTACTGCAAGAAGCATACCGATCACCCAGCCAATGCCAAGCTTTATAAGAAAGAAAAATGCTTTTTTACGCTTTGCATTGTCACGTCCCATAATGTCGTTAAGGGAATTTATGAAGCTGTCATAAAAGCCCAGCAGGAATGCTATAGTTCCTCCCGAAACTCCAGGGACGCTGTCCGCAAGAGCCATGCAAAAGCCTCTGAGTGCGTTTATTATCATACTTGTTTCTATGCCTTAAAAGGCATATCCTCCTTCCGTGGTGTTGTCTGCTTTCGTATCAGCAGACTTTTCTTTTGTTCTGATGTAAGCTTTTTCTACCTGTGTCATCAGCTTTCCAAGCTGTGCTTCCTGCTTATCGTCACTAACGAGCGCCGCACTTTTTTCAGCCGAAGCCTTTGCCGATCTCACATCACCCTGAGCGAGAAAACACTCGCCCTTGTAAAGCTCACAGTTGCATCGAAGCGTTTTGTCAGCGTCACGGCTTTTCTCTGCGCTGTCAAAAAACTTCACCGCCGCTTCAAAGCGTTCGTTGAAATATTCCAGCAGACCAATGGTGAAAAGCATTTGCCCATTGCGTTTATCGAGAAGACCTCGCTTGAAGTAATGCTCTGCTGAAACAAATATCTCGTTTGCCTGAGAAATATCACCTGACATGAGTCTGCCGTAAAGAAGCAGTTCAAAATACTTGTTCTGATCTGAGGGGGTAAGCTTATCAAAAGCTATACGGTCAAGTGTGAGAAAACAGTTTTCAAAGCGTTTTTCTGAAATGTAAACAGCGGCAAGCTTCAAAAGCCCGTGGCCCTTATCTTTGTTCTGCCTGAGAAGATATTTTTCAAGAAGCTCAAAATATTCGTCACAGCCGCCCTTTTTAGCGTAGAGCCTTTCGAGTTTTTTTATTTTGAAGACCCATATGAAAAGCCCTGCAAGCTCGACGATGCACAGGAATATAAGACAAAGAGGAAGCGCTCTCATAAAAACGTTTATGCAAAACTGCGCTCCATAGCGACAGCCCTTTGAAAGCCATGCAATGCACATCACAGCATAACTCAGCACAAGGCTCAATGCGGCAATGATCCACAAGGTCCTTATAACGCCTTTATGCACCTTGCTCACCTCTTTGTAAATCATATCACATATAAGTAAAAATCAAATGTTGTCTGTGTAAAGAATGGGTAAAAATGTATAAACTGTTCAAAAATTTTTAAATTTAATCTATTGCTCCTACTGCATATCCTTATTTCTGTTTTTGAGAAGCTTCTGTCTTTTGCGTTCGTGTCTATCCATAACTATCTTTTCGCAGAAGTCTACGACTTTCTTCATGAAAGGCTTGAAAATGTAGAAAAATTCGCCCTCATAGGTAACGACCTCGCCGTTAAAGCCCTTTTTGAACTTATATACGCCGTAGTTAGGGTTTGTTTCATCGTTGTAGAATGGTATGCCCTGAAAATCATAGATATAGTTTTTGCCCTCCAAAGCCCAGTTTATCATCGTCCACTGCATGAGATAGTTAGGGTAGAGGTTTCTGTGGTGGTTTGCGGAAGCACCGTAAACATAGCAGGTCTTGCCTGCATACTGTGTTGTTACTGCACCTGACAATGGTATCTGCTTGCCGTCCTCGTCAACATAGCACATGAAAAGTCGGCAGTGTTCAGGACCAAGACCATTGAGCATTTTTACAAAATACTCCTTTGAACGGATAGAGAAGCCATCTCTGATACCTGTTGCCTGCATGAGAGGGTAGAAATCGTCAAGAGCCTCAGTGCCGCAAGCCTTGCAGTAAACGCCCTTTCTAGGGGCTTTTCTGATACGGTTTCTCCAGTCAGGTTTGAAAGTCGCCATGACCTCGTCAGGGGTCTTGCCCTCGATATTTCTGAGCATATAGTTATTACGAGCCTGAATAGTGGTCAGCTCAGCCGCTTTGTGTATGTGCTTGAAGCCCATGTCCTCGATAAGCTTTGTACACTTGTCGTCGCCCTCCTCGAAACAAGGATCCCACATAAACTGGTAGCATTTGTATTTCTTTGCAAGCACCTTTACGCCCTCGAAAAGGTCGGTCATGACCTCTTTATCAGACCAGTCGCAAACAGGGCCATGAGGGGCATACATAAAAGTAACACCGAAAATAGGCACTTTTTTGATTATGATAAGGCAAGTTCCACGGATATTGCCGTCAGCGTCACGGGAGATAACAGCGTCCCAGCCCCAGTTGTCCTTTACCTTCGGCCATTTGAGGGATTGCATGAAATTGCCGTATTTGCTGGTGCTTGCGAACTGTTCATATTCTGCAAGGAGTTTTTCATCGGACTTATTGATTATTTCCATTTTATAAAGATCCTCTCTGTAAGAATTTTTCTGTTATTATGCGCTATTTCATTTATTATACTACATATTACGGGAAAAATCAAGGGGGGAGGGGAGTTTAAGTGAGGAGTGAGGAGTGAGGAATGAGGAGTGAGGAGTGAGGAATGAGCAATGAGGAATCAGGAGTGAGGAATGAGCAAAGCTGCCCCCAAGCACCGAGCGAAGCGAGAGATAAAGCGCACGCTCAAGCCCGGCGCTAGAGGGCTTGTGGGGTCTAGGGGCAAAGCCCCTAGCGGAGTTTGAGGCAGAGCCTCATTCGGCGATAGCCGACAAGGTGCAGATTTAATGAGAAAAAGCATACAAAAGTTGTGCTTCTTATCAAAAGTAATAACGGAGCAAAAAATCTGCACCGCCTATCCTATCCCCAATTACAACGTAAATCTGCAAAGAGCAAAGCGATTTTGCGGCGTGATGAAGTCGGGGTAGAATTGTAGTGGACGGCGCCCTCGACGTCCCGTTTCGGGGAACTGCAAGGTTTGAATTTATCACAATGTTGTGTAGACTTGTCGTGTGAAGAATATTGCGCTGCTCCCCTGAAGATGTGATTGGATAGTTTTCAGTTCTATCCAACAATGATATAATCGTGGGCTTGTTTCTTCGACGGGCGAACACTGTTCGCCCCTACTGCCGTTTGTGGGGGTATCAGGGGGTGTGTGATAATTGCAATGTGTAGTATTCTATACGAATTCAAAAAGCGGTGAAAAAGTGTTTTATACCACAATGTATGGCGTAAAATGCCCGTCACGGCGAGTGACAGTACAAAAAAACGGACAGCATAACGCTGCCCGTTTCAATTCTATCTCTTATTTGTCATCATGCGACTCGGTGATAAGATCAAGATTGATCTCGTATTTGGAGTCGAGAGAGTTCTGTAAAGGTGCGTCCTTTACATATTTGTTTACAAGCGCTGTGCTCTTTTCTACCGCCTGAAGCGTACCTGCACCTGCTACACAGCCGCCAGGACAAGCCATACCCTCGAGAAGATAGCCGTCATATTTGCCTGCTTTCGCAAGTGTGAGAAGCTTACGGCAGTCTTTAAGTCCCTGCGCTGATACTACCTTGACCTCACGCTCTGGGTCAAGCTTGTGGATAACGTCTGCTACTGCCTTTGCTACGCCGCCGCTTACTGCAAAGCCACGTCCGTCACCTGTACCCTCGCAAAGATCTACCTTTTCTTCATCTGTAATGTCTTCAAATGTTACGCCCTTGGCATTGAACATTCCCATGAGCTCCTCAAAGGTAAGCACAAAGTCTACGTCGCTGCGGATAGTACGTCTTGAAGCTTCAAGCTTCTTTGCCGCACATGGTCCGATAAATGCGATACAAGCGTCAGGATCGTCCTTTTTGAGCATTCTTGCTGTAAGTACCATTGGGGTCAAAGCCATTGAAATGTATGGGGCAAGGGTAGGGAAAAGCTTCTTCGCCATTACTGACCATGCAGGACAGCATGATGTTGCCATGAATGGCTGATGTTCAGGAACTTCTCTCATGAAGTCCTTTGCTTCCTCGATGGAACAAAGGTCTGCACCTATTGCTACCTCGACCACGTCTGCAAAGCCAAGCTTCTTCATTGCCGCTGTGAGCTTTTCAGGGCTTGCCTTTGGTCCGAACTGACCTACAAATGCAGGTGCTACGATAGCGATGACCTTCTTCTTTTTCTTCATTGCTGTTATAAGCTGGAATATCTGTCCCTTGTCTACGATAGCGCCGAATGGACAGTTTACAAGACACATTCCGCAGGATACGCACTTGTCATAATCTATTTTTGCCTTGCCCTCTTCGTCTGAGCCGATAGCGTCCATTCCGCAGGCTCTTGCGCATGGTCTTTCCATTTTGTTTATTGCATTGTATGGACAGACACTCTGACATCTGCCGCACTTTATACACTTAGACTGATCTATTACTGACTTGCCATGCTTGATGGTTATGGCACCCTTTGGACAGACTTCCTGACATGGGTGTGCAAGACAGCCCTGACAGCAGTCGGTAACATGATAATGAGTTTCAGGACAGCCGTTGCAGGCAAACTTGATTATGTTTACAAGCGGTGGATCGTAATACTTTTCTGCGATCGCACTTTCTTCAATGCCGTCAGCCACAGACTTATGCTCCTCGATCGGTCTTAGGGGCAGACCGATAGCAAGACGGAGCCTTTCTTCAACGATAGCTCTTTCAAGGAAGATAGACTCACGGTAAACAGCCTTGCTTCCCGGTACTATCTTATAAGGAAGCTCTGCGATCTTTTCGGCATAATCGCCCTCTTCATAGGCAAGTCTTGCCACCTCTGTAAAGACTTTTCGTCTGATATCTGTTACTGAGGAATAGATACCTCTCATTTTCATATTTTTACCTCCTGCGTTGTTCTTCAAATTTGTGTCATACACTTACTATTGTACTATTTTTTCGGCTTTTGTCAAGTAATATATACTTTTTTTCATAAGGTATATTGAAAGTTTCGTATGACTTACATATTTGTCTGAAATAAGGTGCAGTAATGGTACTAAACGTCCTAAAAAATAAAAGTATTTCTTTTTTACCAATAGTTTTTCTGTTCATGAAAGTATGTGGCTTTTGCACAGTTTTGGGCAGGACGATTTATGCAAACAAATGATAAATGATTTAATTTGACAACATTTCTGCAATTGTTGCATTTTTTATGCAACAAAAGGGGCATTTTTCGGGATAAGTGAGAGATGTTTTTTGAGAGCCGTTAAGATACGGTGGTACATCTTTCGCAGAAATTAAAAAAGGGGGAACGATATGGCAGGCGAACAGAAAAGATTTGCGAGATTTTTCTTCTATCTGAGAAATCTTCGTGAAGCGGCTTTGCACACCGGTGCAAGGGCGGAGGAGGCTGAGGACAGAGGGCTTGAGCTTCTGCACTCGGCAGAAACGGAGGCGGAGCTTAAAAAGCTGGAGGAGGCTGACAGCGACACCCTTTCTTATGTGAAGCGAGGGCTGAACAGGATAGCTTTCGGGGCGGTGAATGACGCTGTAAAGCTTGTTTTTGACGCTGAGAACATGACGGCAAGGGACATCATGGGCATGGATCTTTTCAATGTGAGTGAGATAAAGATCAGCGGAAAGAACGTTTTGGAGATCAAGTTTTTTGACAGGCAGAAAGCCTTGGAAAAGCTTGGGGAGCTTGCGCCTCAGCTTGACGGCGGCGGTGAGTCGAAGCGACTTATCGAGAGCATTTACGGCAGGGACGGTGATAGCTTGTGAAAATAACAAGGCTGTCGGAAAATCAGAGGTTTGTTTTCAGATGGTGGACGGCACGGGAGCTTAGTGATTACGACGGGATAATCTGTGACGGTGCGGTCAGATCGGGCAAGACCTTTTGTTTGTCGGCGTCTTTTATGACATGGGCGATGACTAATTTTGACGAGTGCATTTTTGGGCTATGCTCAAAAACTATCGTGTCGCTGAAAAGGAATATCCTGCCTGCACTCAGAGAGTATATGAAAGCCATGGGCATGACGGCTGTGGAGGTCGCGTCAAAGAACTATATGGACGTTAGCTTTTGCGGCAGGAAAAACAGGTTTTACTACTTTGGCGGCAGGGACGAAGGCTCGCCCTCACTTATCCAGGGCGTGACCCTTGCGGGGGTGCTTCTTGACGAGGCGGCACTTATGCCCAGAAGCTTTATAGAGCAGGCTGTGGCAAGGTGTTCGGTGGCGGGGAGCAAGCTGTGGTTCAACTGCAATCCTGACAATCCTTACCACTGGTTCAAGAAAGAGTGGATAGACAAGGCTGAGGAAAAACGGCTTATCTACAGACATTTTGTGCTGGAGGACAATCCGACCCTTGACCGGGCGGTGATAGAACGCTATCACAGGATATATACGGGGACGTTTTACGAGCGTTTTGTTCTTGGCAAATGGACGGCGGCAGAGGGGCTTGTTTACCCTATGTTCGACGAGGAGAAAAACGTCTTTGAGGGGGATATACAGTGCGAGCGGTATGTTATAAGCTGTGATTATGGCACTGTAAATCCTTCAAGCTTCGGGCTTTGGGGCGAGAGTGGTGGAGTATGGTACAGGCTCAGAGAGTATTACTATGATTCTCGCCGTGAAGGTATGCAGAAAACTGACGAGGAGCATTACAAGGGGCTTGAAGAGCTTGCCGACGGGCTTTGTATCGAAAAGGTCATTTGCGACCCTTCGGCGGCTTCGTTTATACAGTGCATACGCAGGCATGGAAAATTCACTGTCCAGCCTGCAAAGAACGACGTTGTTTCGGGTATCAGGCTTGTGTCGGACTGCATAAAGGACGGCAGGATAAGGATAAACCGCAGGTGTCGTGATACGCTTCGTGAGATAAGTCTTTACCGCTGGGACGATAAGGCAGGAAAGGACGTACCTGTGAAAGAGAACGATCACGCCATGGACGATATGAGATACTTTGCGGCAGAATGTCTGGGACGTGAAAGGGACGACTTTTTTGTACTGACAGTTGAACATTAGTACAAAAAAGTGTACAGAAAGAAAGGAGAGAAAATGAGTATTTTCAGAAAGAAGGTCCGTGAATTTGTGCCGAACACGGCAGGCTCTGACAGAGAGTCGGGGTTTCATTACAGGCTTGCGCCTGAGGGGATTTTTCAGCAGGAGCTTTATGACGCACTCAGGGCGAACGTTCCTGTTATTGACGCTTGCTTCGGTAAGATAATAAGGCTCACAGGGGGCTTTAAGGTCACGGCTTGTGACGAGAGGGCGCAGGTGGAGCTTGACAGGTTTTGCAGAGAGGTTTCCGTGGGGGTGTCGGGAAAGTCCATTTACACTTTTGCGGATATGTATCTGGATTCACTGCTTACATATGGCAAGGCGATAGGCAGGATATATGCAGATTACAGGACTGGAAAGGTAAAGGGGATATATGTTGGCGACCCGACTTTGTACAGAGTGCGTGAGGGCAGAAACGCTTTTGAAAAACGTATTTTTTACATGGGAAGCGGTGAGGAGATACCGGTAAGAAGTCCTGAAAAACTGCTTTACACGGCGCTCAATCCTAGTCCTAAGCACCCTGACGGGGTGTCCATACTCCGTGGATTGCCTGCGCTGAGCGAGATACTTATGCGAATTTACGAGTGCATGGGGCAGAACTTCGACAGGGTAGGAAATGTGCGATATGCGGTGACTTATCACCCTGAGGGGGAGAGCGACAGGGCGAGAGCCAAGGAGCGTGCAGAGCAGATAGCTCAGGAATGGAGCAGAGGAATGAGGGCTTCACGAAACGGCTCGGTGCAGGATTTTGTGGCTGTGGGTGATGTGGACATAAAGGTCATAGGCGCTGACAATCAGATGATAGACACGGAGATACCTGTCAGACAGCTTATGGAACAGCTTGTAGCGAAGCTTTCAATACCACCGTTTTTGCTTGGGCTGAACTGGTCAACCACCGAGAGAATGTCTGCACAGCAATCGGATATCCTCACAAGCGAGCTTGAATATTACCGCAGACTGCTTGAACCTATACTCAGAGAGATATGCGAGGCGTTTTTAAGGCTTAACGGATATGCTTGCGGGGTGGAGATAGAGTGGGACAACATAAATCTTCAGGACGAGGAAGCGTTGGCGAAGTCAAGACTTTACAATGCACAGGCTAAGGCGGCGGAGCTTGAAAACGAAAGGGTAGAGAATGAGAGAAAAAAGGAGGAAATGCAATGAGCGAAACAGTATCAGGCGAGGAGCTTGAAAAGATAAACGGCTATGCGAGAGAGCCGCTCACGGAGGACAAGGTCTTTGTTTTCAGGGTGGCGCTTTGTGACAATGACATTGACAGAGATGGTGAAAAGTTTTCATCAGGCGCTTTGGAGAAGCTTGCGGAGCTTTTTAAGGGCAGAACGGGTATTTTCGACCATGACCCTAAAAGCTCAAAGCAGACTGCCAGAATATTCGACACTTGGGTGGAAACTCTGCCTGAGAAAACTACGACAGACGGAGAGGTCTACCGCAGGCTTATGGCAAAGGCTTACATGGTGCGAACTGCTTCTAACGGCGACCTTATAAGCGAGATCCAGGGCGGAATAAAGAAAGAGGTATCCGTTAGCTGCACCATGGGAAAGAAGCTTTGCTCTGTATGCGGAGCGGATATGTACAAGGGCGGCTGTGACCATGAAAAGGGCGGTGAATACGGCGGTAAGCTGTGTTATCACATTCTTGACGAGCCGCTTGACGCTTACGAGTGGTCGTTCGTGGCAGTGCCTGCACAGGTGAATGCAGGGGTAACGAAGCGTTTTGCTTTAAGGGAGAAGCAGGAAAGCACCGACAAGAGCTATGAGCTTGCCCTTGCGAGGGAAGCTTTTGAAAAGGACGTTTTAAGGCTCAGCTATTTCTGCAAGCCTTTTATGAGTGCAAAGCGTGTGAAAGAACTTGCGGAGCTTATGACAGTTACGGAGCTTATCGACTTCCGTGGCAGGCTTGAAAAGCAGGCGGCTGAGAATGAGGAGGTCTACAAAGCCGAAAGGGAGAGCTTTATCACGGGGGATTACAAGATGTAAGGGACAGATGTGAAAGGGGGCGATGACAATGTGGAGATAGGGGCTTAAATGCCAGAATGTGATATCATCACTGTAGGGGCGAACAGTGTTCACCCGAAAACACGAATGGTTTTCGATGATACGAAAATCAGTACAAAAAATCGGACAACTTTAATTATCGAAAAGGAGAAAATAATATGTACAACAATATCAAACTTGAAAAGGGACTTTATTCTATCACAGGCAAGACATTCACACAGGCGCTGGCTGAGCTTGATCCTGACGCAAACTATGAGAACACCGAGCTTAAAGGTCTTGACGCTTTTGAAAGACAGCTCAAGCGTTTTGACATCAAGGTAAAGGGTGCAAATTCTGACAGGGTGGAGAAATTCTTCATTTCCACTGAGTCGGCAGTGCTTTTTCCTGAGTACATAAGACGCACTGTCAAGCAGGGCATGGACGAGGCTTCTATCATGGGCAAGGTAGCGGCGGCTGTTTCATACACTGACGGAGTGGATTTCAGAGGTCTGAACGTTACAAAGTCAGGTTCAACTGACGTTGTGGCAGAGGGTGGAAATGTGCCTATCACAACTGTCAGACTTAGCACCTCCAGTAAGACTCTTACAAAGTTTGCAAGACGTCTTAACTGTTCTTTTGAGTCTGTAAGGAAGCAGAAGCTTGAGGCTTTTGGCGTGGTGCTGAAAAACCTTGGGGCGACTATAAGCAGAGATGTGAACAGCTTTGCTATGGCTGAGATAACAAGAGGTATTACAGCTCAGACTCTTATTGGCAGTGAGCTTACTTACGCTGATCTGGCGGCTTTTTGGGCTTCCATGGGCGAGTTTAACATGACGACCATGATCTGTACTCCTGATGTTATGGCTAAGATCCTTGCTATGGACGAGATGAAATACTGCATTGGCGACTATATGGCAGGCGGCACAGTTCAGACGCCATATGGTGTAACGCTTGTAAAATGCCCTCAGCTCACAGGCGGTATTGCGGTGGGCATCGACCAGAGCAGTGCTGTTGAAATGGTGCTTGGAGGAGATGTTATCGTGGACTACGATAAGCTTATTACTAATCAGTGCAACGAGATCGTTTGCTCAGTGCTTGCAGGTTTCTCTGTACTTACGAGCGGTGCAGTAAAGACGCTGAAAACTACAAAGTAAGCTGAGAGGATAATGAAAAAGGGACGGTGGGCGGGTATATTTTTTTGAAAGGAGCAGGAAAATGGCAATAAGCAAAGACAATGTAAAGAGCAATTTCATGGAGCTAAGCGGACTTGACAGCACATCGGCTGAGGTGTATGCAGGGCTTATAACGGTGTGTGCTGACGAAATGGAAAAGGCTGTTGACCAGGAGCGAATGGTCGCTGAGGGCGGGACGGCTATATGCGAATTTGCGGCGGCAGCGGAGGTCTTTTACAGATTTATTTGTCTGAAAGCCGCTGAATACAAGGTCATGTTTACGGCACAGGGCAAGGCGGTGGAGGCTTTTGAAGAGGTGAACAGGATAAAGGCGGCAAGAGAGCTTCGTGACAGCGCAGTTTCAAGGGCGGAAAGATTTTTCTCAAAGGACGGCTTTGTATTCAATGCCGTTATCGCATATTAGGAAGGAGGACGAGCCATGACAGTCTGGACGGAAATGGCGGCAGAGATAAAAAAGATACTTGACGGAGCAGGCTTTACTGCAATGGGTGAATACACTTCGGCTGACAGTCTATTGCACAGTGGAGAAGCAATTGGCTTCTATGGGCTTAAAGGCTATGATGTGGTCGATGAAGTCATTGGGCAGGGCGGCAAAAAGCTTTACACTGAGTATATATGTCATATCGACCTGCGGCTCATGGGCAAGGCAGGAAAATACGATGACATGGAGGAGCTTCAGGGAAAGTGTGAAAGTGTTATGGCGGAGCTTGCAAAAAGCGAGGTTCTGAATGTAAAGAGCGCAAAGCTTGGAAGTGCAGTTCAGACATTGCCCCTTCACAGGCTCGAAAGGCAGGCAGAGCTTAGTATCGGCATTTGCAGTGAGGAGGATATAAGTGAGTAAAAAGGGAAAGATAAAGCTTGACATCGGCACACGGTCATTTTACATGGACGGAGTTAAGCGAAGCGGAGGTTACATTCAGGAGGAAACAAAGGCTGTGAATGGTATTTTGCGAAATATCTCAGGCAAGGCAGCGGAGATATTTCAGTTCAGCGGCAGGATCGCTCCGTCGGACAAGGCTTACGCTTGGGCTGCTCTAAGCGAGAACGGAGGAAAGACAATCAATTTCACGGCAGACGGGGTCTTATACAGCGGATACATACTCTCAGAGATAGAAATGGATTTTCAGCCTGACAGGATGATCGGAAGCCTTATGATAAAGCTTAGGGGGGCGGAATAATGGCGAAGATATACATCAGGTTTGAACTTATTGGCAGTGGCAATTTGGACTATAGAAACATTGTTTCAGCAAGGCTTGTGAAAGACCGCTATACGCCATACAGTGAACTTAGAGCGTCTGTCCTTCTGAATAACAGCATAAATCTTAACAACATCAGGCGTGTGGCACTTTATATAGGCAGCAGGCGTATGCACTACGGTCCTGCGGATTACATCAGAACAAGGGTGAGAGGTGGAAAAACTGTTCTTGAACTTATAAGCCGTGGGATAACACTTATGCTGGGGCAGAACGAGCCTGAACCTGGGGTATGGTCTAAGGTGAGTTTGACGGATATTATGAAGAGCTACAGCCCCTCAAGTGAGATAACCTACGAGAGTGGAACTGACACTGTGAACTATGTGAACATCAAAGAGAAGTCCACACTGTGGGAGTCTATCGGCGTATATGCGGTCAAGGCTTACGGCAGACGTGCATATATCAGAGGGGACAGGCAGGTCAATGTGTCGCTGAGTATCCTTTCGGTGAATATCGGTACTCAGCGTATTATTGAATACGGCAAACAGCTTGATACGAGATTGATGCTGTCGAAGATATATATGAAAAACGTGGACGGGGAGTATGGATATAGCTATTCAAGCGGTAAAACTATACCACATGGTATCACGAGGGAGAAGTATTATGGTCTTGATAAGCAGTGGCTCAATAATGTAGCTGTCGGGCTTAAAGATAGGATAGAGTTTGCAGAGAGGGAGTATTTGGTGGAGCATATCACATATGAGGGGTATTGCGGCGAGGATATCACGGATAAAATAATTTGTAATGGATATGGCGTAAATGGAAAAAGAGTGAGCAGAATGGAGATAACGGTCAATAGCAAAGGTATGCAAACGAAGCTTTTATGTGAATAGGCAAGAGAAGTAAGGAATGAATAGAGCAAAAAAAACAGCGTACAGAAAAACTGTACGCTGTTTGAAGCTTCGTATTAACCCTTTACGCTTCCCAGAGCAACACCACGAATGATGAACTTTGAAAGACAAAGGTAAACAATTACTACAGGGAGGATAGCAAGTACGATGTACAAGCTGAACATTCCCACGTCCTTCTCCTGTGGTCCTGCATAACGCATTGCGTTGAGTACCAGAGGGATCGTGTACTTACTCTTTGATGTAAGAATAAGTCTTGGCATAAAGTAGTTGTTCCAGTTTGTTACGAATGTAAAGATGATCTGAACTGCGAATGCAGGCTTGAGGATAGGAGTAACGATCTTGTTGAAGGTCTTGAACTCTCCGCAACCGTCGATACGGGCGGCTTCTACGATCTCAAGCGGAAGTGCAGACGCCATATACTGCTTCATGAAGTAGTATGTAGCTGGTGCTGCGACAGCAGGAATTATCAGCGGAATATAAGTATCTGTCCAGCCGAGTTTGTTCATGAACTGGTAGAAACCGATAGCTGAAGCCTGTGTTGGAACCATCATTACGATGAGAATGAACATATCTGCGAACTTTCTCAGCTTGAACTGGTAAACGTGTGTTGCATATGCTGTCAGTGCTGAGAAGTATACGCTGAGCAATGAAGCACAAGCTGATATGAACAGTGAGTTAGCCAGTGAACGCCATACGCTTCCGTATGCTACGGCTGTTGAACCGCTGAAAAGGTTCTTGAAGTTTGTTGCGAGGAAGTGGTCAGGATACCATCTGATACCTGCCTGTGATCTGCCTCGTGTTGCGTTGATTATCAAAAGATAGAATGGGAAAAGTGAAACAACGACCAAAAGAACAAGGACAACATAAGCTATTATCCTATGTATGATAAGACCAGTACTATTTGTCTTTTCACCAACTATTTCAGTACTTCTTGGCATTTCAGCTTACCCCCTTTTCTTCTTTTTCTTCTTTCCGTCATGGTCAGCAGACGCAAACATAAGTGCAAGTCCGATAACAGCGGAAACGATAAAGATTATTACGCAGAGTGCAGACGCCTTACCGATGTCGCCCTGCTTATTTGCCTGAATTATCATTACGACGGTCTTAAGCTTTCCGTTAGGGCTACCCATATCCTTTGTGAGGAGGGCAGGTACGTCGTACATCTGAAGTCCACCGATGAGTGATGTTACAAGAACATATGACATGATAGGCTTGATGAGCGGAATTGTGATCTTCCAGAATGTCTGGCTGGAAGTTGCACCGTCGATCTGTGCTGACTCATAGAGTGATGTATCAACACCCATGATAGCAGCCATAAGAAGAATTGTTGTATTACCATACCAAAGTATGAAGTTGATGAGTCCAACTACACCTCTTGATCCCCAAACGCTTTCAAGGAGTGGTACCTTGATAAGATCATAGATAGCGCCGCCTCTGCTGAACAAGCTGTAGAACAGAAATGCAAAAGCAGATGCCATGATTACGTTTGGAAGATAGATAACAGCCTTGAAGAATCCCTGAGCCTTTATCTTAAGACGAAGGTCAGTGAACCATACTGCAAGGATAAGAGAGATAACGATCTGTGGGATAAATCCAACGATCCACATGATGATCGTATTCCAGAATGACTGAAGCAGATCACTTCCTGATGTGAATATAGTTGAATAGTTATCGAAACCGCAGAATGTCGGTGTTACTTCGACAGCCTGTCTTGTCCAACCACCGCCGATAGAGCCCTGATCCTTAACATAGTCCGTAAAGCTGTAATAGAAAGTCTGGAACAGAGGATATAGTGAGAAGATGATGTAAACTACAAAGAATGGGATAAGGAAAATATATCCCCACTTGGCATAGCTTATGCTTTTTCTCTTCATATAAGTATACCTATTCCTTTCGTGAGATTAATAAATAATAGGGGGGGATATCCTCCACCCCCTATATTTAATTAGATACTGTTTTTTTATACGATTAGAAATCGCAAGTAAGGTTACCATAGAGGTCTGTGATGTTCTTCTTGAAGTTCTCAAGAGCAGCCTCATATGAATCAACTGTGCCAAGGAAGTAGTCCTTCATAGCACCCTGGAATTTCTCGTTGCAGCCCTGGTCATAAGCAGAAAGCTTGTTCTCGAGGGAGATCTTGTCAGCAGCCTCTGTAAGAAGTGCAAGGTGATCCTGTCCGCCGAGGAATGCGTTTGTATAACCGCCGTCGATAAGCTCCTTGATAGCAGCCTTGTTGTTTGTGTAGTCCTGCTCGCCCTCAGTGATAGCCTTAGCTACGTCCTTGTTGCAAGTCATTACCTTCATGATATCAGCAACGATATCCTGGTTATCGGAGTCGATAGCGCCGCAGATCCATGTACCGCCCCAGTAGTAAGCCTGTGGGCCTGAGCAAGCCTTCCAGAGACCATAACCGCCGTTGCCTTCCTTAGCGTTTGAACCATCAGCCTTGATCTCTTCGTCAACTGTGTTTGGAAGAAGTGTGAAAGGAATGCCCCATGTTGAGAAGAAGTAGCCGAATACGCCACCGTCGATCTTCTGGCCAGCAGCCCAAGCATCGTCCCAAAGGGAAGTCTTGTTGTTGTAGCCCTTGTCTGTGTATTCCTTAGTCTGGTCAGCCCAAGCCTTGATCTGTGGGTCAACTGTGATCTTGTTGTCTGTTACCCATGGGCTAGACATATTGTTTGAGAAGCATCTGTATGTATCATCGAAACCAGATACCATCTTGTAGCCCTTGTCAGCCATCTTCTGAGCTGTTGCTGTGAATGTATCCCAATCCTTAACAGCTTCCTGAACCTTCTCTGGATCGCTTGTGCCGAGAACGTCCTCAGCGATCTTTGTGTTGTAGAGGAACAGACCTGGAGTTGCCTGCCATGATACACCCTTCAGCTCGCCTGTCTTTGTATCTGTTGCAACGTCCTTTGTGTACTGATACATCTGTGACATATCGTCGTCTGTGATGCCGAGGTCCTGAATAGAAAGTGCAACGTCGCCGTTAGCATACTTCAGAGCGTAGTCAGCTTCCATAAGGAACATATCTACCTTCTCTGTGCTGTCCTGCTGACCCTTAAGAGCCTCGTCCAGCTTTGTCTGGTAAGCGTTACCTTCGTTTTCAACCTGTACCCAGTTCAGCTTAACGCCGTTGATAGTTGCGATCTCCTTAGAACCATCAGCAAGCTCGTTGTATGTAAGCTCGTTTGATGTGCCCTGTGGATAGTACTTATCAAGTCTTGACTTGAACTCTGTGTTCCAGCAGTAAATTGTAAGAGTCTTCTTTGAATCCTCTGATGAATCCACACCGTGAAGCTCAGCTGTGTTTACTCTGTCAGAGCTGTTGTTGATGCCTGTGTTGTTGCCAGCCTTTGATGTGCTGCCGCCCTTAGCATCAGTTGCTGAAGATGAATCTGAGCTGCCGCAAGCTGTGAACATTGAAGCTGCCAGACAGAGGCTCAATGAACCTGCAAGTACTTTCTTAAGATTTGCCATAATAATTTTCCTCCTTAAAATCGCATTAGTTTATTTGATTTGCTCCGCAGCATTTCTGCGGAAAATTAATGCCTTGAATTAATTGATGTCGCTTACCGAGCCGCCTTCCAGCAGCTTTCCGTCGACTGTTATCACCTCTTTAAAGGTGGTCTGTGGGTTTTCTATCAGTGATACCAGCTGTTTTGCGGCTGTTACACCGATAAGGTCTGTGTCCTGAAGATAAGTCGTAAGCTTTGGAGAGAGAAGCTGTGAATAAGCTATTCCGTCGTAGCCCACTATCGAGATATCCTCCGGTACTGAAAGACCCATTTCCTTGACTGCATTGAAAGCTCCCATTGCTGAATAATCATCGGGCATGAAAACGCAGGTCGGTTTGTTCTCTCTGCTAAGAAGTTCTTTTGTCAGCTTATAAGTCAGATCAGGGTTGTGATAATCACCGTTAAGTATCCAATCGGGATCAACTGAAATTCCTCTTGTCATACAAGCTTTATAGAAGCCTGCCAGACGTCTTTCGGCTACTGCCGATCTGTTGCCCTGGATAAAAGCGATCTTCCTATGCCCCATCTTCGTCACATAGTTGATAAGCTCTTCCATACCTTTTTCATTATTGGACATGATCGCTGTTCTGCAATCGAAGATGTGGTCGATCGTGACCACTGGTATATCTCCGTTTATCACCTCGTACACGTCCTGCGACGTAAAATCCGTACAGGCAATGATAACACCGTCAACATTGCGGTATTTGCAATGTTCGTATGTAGACATTTTCTGCTTGCCCACATCTCTATTTATAAAGGTTATATCATATCCTGCTGCTTCAGCCGTAGCCTTAAAGCTGTCAAGCACCTTTGCGAAAAACTCATGGGTAAGACCGCTTCCTGCTTCGTCGAGATACATGACCCCGAGATTATAGGTCCTGTTGGTCTTTAAAGCTCTTGCCTGAGAATTTGGGAAGTAGCCCATTTCTTTGGCGGCTTTCATAAGTCTTTCTCTTGTTGCCTCGCTTACGTCCTTATGGCCGTTGAGGGCTTTGCTTACGGTTGCGACGGATACTCCGCAGCGAACGGAAATGTCTTTTAAGGAAACCAATGATATTTCCGCCTTTCCGTAGATTTTAAACGTTTACGCTTGATGTTTTCCGTGAAAACTTATTTCAAACGTTTCCGTTAATAAAAATATACAATATTCTCGGCATAATTTCAAGTCTTTTTTCACATTTTTATGCCCTCTGTAATAAATTATGGAGGTTTAGCCAATTTTTCAACTTTACTTTTGTGCATTTTAACAATGCTATTTGGACAATTGTAATCGATTTGTTACAAAGGAGCTGACAGGCTAATCAAAAAGCTGCGAAAATGCACTGCGTTTTCTGAGGGGTATATGAAACCAGGCTGTGTGGTATGTGAAAAATGTATATAAACATTTCTTTTGTATACAATTATGTTATGTGAAATTACAAAAACCATTAAAGAACTTTATTCGTTAAACGTTTTCGGATAATAATTGTTGAAAAGTGTGTTGTGACATATGATATTGTTAAAATATTGTCTTGATATGAAAATATGATAGTCATTTGATCGGAAAAGTTGGAATATTCGGTGTTTGCGAAGATATTTTGAAACGTTTAAGCATATTTCATCGTTTTTTTATTGTGCAAAATAACGATGTGGAAAGAAAACGTATTTATTTCATTCATTATACTCACAAGGTACATATGATATGACTATTTGATAGGGATTTTGCAAAGCTTTGAAAAAAATCTTGAATTGATGTTGACAAATGTGTGGTTTTGGTGTATAATACTTAGGTCTGATGTGCTGATATGGCTCAGTTGGTAGAGCAGCTCATTCGTAATGAGCAGGTCGTCGGTTGTTGATAAAGCGACACGGCGGCGGATCGGATAAGCTGATAAAAAATTTAATATTTGCTAGTATGGCTCAGTTGGTAGAGCAGCTCATTCGTAATGAGCAGGTCGTCGGTTCGAGTCCGACTACTAGCTCCATATTGGTGATACCAAATGGATACTCACCTGAAAAAGCCTGTATTTACGGGCTTTTTTGACGTTTTGGGGACGAAAATTTTTAGTGTAAAACCGTGGATGCTTTTCCCCAGTTTTCACCGAAAAGAGGGAGTCGAACCCTATACAACAAAAAATTATCGAACAGATCGGCAGACTTTGAGCAGATTTCGCTCTGAGCCTGCCGATTTGTTATGAAAAAACATGCAAAAAGTTTCAAAGGCTGTTTTGTCAAATATCACGAAATGTGATCAGTGACAAAACGGTCTTTTTTCATTTCTAAGGAAAGGCTGTGATACCAATGTGGCAGATATACTATTAAAAACTATACGAACGGAGGAATGCCAATGAACGATAAAACTTGTGATCAACGCAAATCTGCTCCGCAGGGAGTCGGTGAGGGGCTGTTGCACGCCCCAACAAAAGAAAAGCACCAAATCAGACAAAAAAGAAGTCCGCTATGGTGCTTTTTGTGGTATAATATAATTGTGAAAAACATCAAACCACGAAAGGATTGTACCCCAAAAATGAGTATTTGTCAACTGCGACTTAATATGAATTTTTACAGAACAGCCAAATATTTTGCGGCGGCAAAAAAATTGCTCAAAAATTGCGAAAAAAATAGGTTTTTTTATATAGAAGGAGATGAAACAGATGGGTAATAAAACATTAGCAAATTTAGCATTACAGTATAACATATCATATCCTTATCTGCATTCACTTTATTTGAACAATCAAATGGATAGCGTTAATATTCCTTCTATTCAAATTAAAGAACCTATTCGAAAATACAAAATAACCAAAATCAATAATCGTAGATACTTGGGAAACAAGTATAAGTTGTTACCATTTATCAAAAATGTTGTTGATAATAATACTGAGCAGATAAGTATTGTTGCAGATATTTTTGCTGGAACAGGCGCAGTTGCTTCAGCATTTCTAGACCGGCAGATTATCACTAACGATATAATGTACAGTAACTACATATGCCACATCGCATGGTTTAGTCCTCAATACTTTTCTGAAAGCAAAATTATTGACTATATTGTCTTTTATAATACTGTTGAGACTAGTGATGAAAACTATATGACCCAGAATTTCTCGGATACATATTTCAGCAAAAGCGATTGCAGTCGCATTGGATTTATAAGACAGAACATTGAAGATGAATATTTGCAGGGCAACATTAATGAACGTGAGCGTGCAATTTTAATAACATCATTGCTTTATGCTATGGATAAAATAGCCAATACCTGTGGTCACTATGATGCTTATCGTAAAGGCGTTATGTTTGATAAAAAGCTGGAGCTTTCTTTGCCGACGCCCAATCCAAATAATAATATTAATAATAAATGTTATAATATAGATGCTAATGAACTTGTAAAAAGCATAACTGCTGATTTAGTATATATTGATCCGCCATACAATTCAAGACAGTATTGCGATGCATATCACTTGATTGAAAATGTTGCAAGATGGGAAAAGCCTAAAGTCAGTGGAGTAGCAAGAAAAATGGATAGAAGCAAAATGAAGAGTGATTATTGCACTAGAAAAGCTACTGTGGCTTTTGAGGATCTAGTAACTAATATCAATGCAAAGTACATACTTCTTTCATATAATAATATGGCAAAGAAAGGGAATGATCGTTCGAATGCTAAAATTTCCGATGAGGATATCATAAGAATTTTACAAGCAAAAGGCGATGTTAGAATTTTCTCTGAAAACTATAAGGCCTTTACCACAGGTAAATCTAATATAAATGATAATGAGGAAAGATTATTCTTATGCCAATGCAAATAGCCCAAATAATACCCTCACCATTGAATTATATTGGTGGAAAATTCAAATTACTTCCGCAAATACTTCCTCTTTTTCCGAAAATTGATGGAACTTTTATAGATTTATTTTGCGGTGGTTGTAACGTTGGTGTCAATGTACGCTGTGAAAAAGCTATTTTAAATGACACTAATCATAACCTTATATATATGTATCATACTTTTAAAAACCTTGATAAAGATGTATTGTTTGAGATGATAAATAAAATTATTACGAAGTATCATTTATCAAGGTCTGATATTAATGGGTATAATTTTTATCATTGTGAAAGTTCAAGCGGATTAGGTAAATATAATAAGGAACATTTTCTAAAACTTCGAGAGGATTTTAATGAGAATACTAATTATGATTACAATTACTATGTAATGCTGTATGTTATGATAGTATATTCGTTTAATAATCAGATTCGATTTAATCGTGATGGAAAATTTAATCTTCCTGTTGGGAAGCGTGATTATAATACAAAAATGCAACAAAAGCTGTCTGCATTTGTAGATAGATTAAAATCAGGGAATTATTTATTTACAAGCATGGATTTTGAGCAATTTGATTTATCACCATATGGCAAAAAAGACTTTATTTATGCTGATCCTCCATATTTAATTACGTGTGCCACGTATAACGAACAAGGTGGCTGGAATGAAGATAAGGAAAAAGCACTGTATACTTTTCTTGATAAAGCTAATAATCAAGGTGTGCGGTTTGCTTTATCTAATGTCTTAAGTAGTGAAGGTAAGGAGAATAGTTTGTTGCAAGATTGGATTAAGCATAATAAGAATAAGTATAATGTTGTTCATTTAGAATTCAATTACTCGAATTCAAATTATCAAAAGAAAGACCGTAATACAGGTTCGGATGAGGTAATAATAAAGAATTATTGAGGAGGGTTTGTATATGCCGGAGCATTTTTCTTTTAAGTCATATTCATGGAGTTTGGGGACAACAAGCTTTAGAATGGCAAATTTTCATAGAAAAGTCGAAGAACAGCTAATGCTCCTTTATGAATTTTGGAATAATGATCAAAACATAGATCGTCAATGGAGTGGTAATTCGGCAACGCAAGTAAAGTATTACGAGTTTATCAAATCCAAAGGTTTTGTATCAGGTGATATTCAAGATGACTATTCTAAAAAAGCAAAAACTGCGCGTCAAAAAACTTCTGGTTTAGTTGATATAGGCCTTATTGACAGCGATAGACGATTAACAGAAGTGGGCAATAAATTACTATCTATTTGTGAAACTGGTGAGTTTAGTATTGATAACGAATTTCATATTCCAAGTGATAGCTTTCTGTACTTTAAACAGTTGCTTAAAACAACCAATATTCTCTCAGAGGGTAAAGTAAGACCATATTTAATTACCGGCATAGTAATGGAATCTTGTGAAGATTACCTTACAGATGACGAATTCACATATTTATTGCCATTATGTGTTAGCAAAGAAACTACAGCGGCAATAATCGAGTACATTCATATTTATAGAAATAACAACATTACAATTGATGAAATAATTAAAAATGTTGTATTGACAAGATACAATTATCCAGCGGCTTTACATTATTTTTTGAATTCTGAAAAGACACCCGAGGATATTATGTCTATCGGTATGAACCGAGATGGCATTCGCCATGATGCTTGTTATGTCAGACTTTATGAAATGTTAAAAGCAGTATTTATAGATAAAACCTATTCATCTATTCAAGAATTATTTCAAGCAGCTCGTAATATAAAGAATAAGGCAGGAACAATGTGGAGAGCGTTGCTTTTTAAAAATACAAGAAAAGCAACGGAATTTAATGATTTAGCTTACAACAAATTCCATAGTATCACAGATATGAATCAATTTGATAAGATGTTTTTTGAATATCTACACCTTATCAAAATAAAAACCAACCTTACAGATTATAAAGATTTGAATAGACGATATCTTAACATAACTGATACTTTTCTGTTTAAAGATGGAAAGGTTTCTTTTACACCCATTTTTCAGAATTATTTTAAAACAAGTGCAGGCTATGTCTTTGAAGATGCATATTCTGAGTGTTCATTGCTTGAAAGAGATTGTCAACTATCGGCCATTAATGAACATCTTGTATTTAATAATGATGATGTATTAGAAGTCTTTAACCAAGCTAATAATGTCAACCTTGTTTCAATTGAAGCCGTTTACGATTATATTGAAAATGATCGATATAGCCGTTTTAGAGAACTTATTGACGAGAAATTTCCCAACGATGTTATTATATCAATGCTTGATGATTTTGAAACAAGACAGCATGATAATGAAATAATTAATAAAGTTGGTAGTGATGCAGATGTTCCAACCATATTTGAATATATTATTGCTGTTGCATGGTATAGAATAAGCGGATACTGTGGAAATGTATTAGACTATATGAATCTTTCACTTGATTCAAATCTTCTTCCTAGAACTCATGCGGGTGGTGGCATGTCCGATATAGTATATAGGTATCAAGCAACTGCCGACTATCCTAAAAACGATTTACTTATTGAGTGTACACTTATGGAAAGTTCCACACAAAGACGGGGTGAAATGGAGCCAGTTTCACGTCATTTGCTCAATTACATGATCGATGTGAATGAAAACTCTTATTGCACTTTTGTGTCAAACAATCTTCACGCATCAGTTATTTCTGATTTTAGAATGAGAAAGAGTTTTCCGATGTACAGAAATGATACAGAACATGTTGACGGGATGAAAATTATTCCGTTAAACACAAGCGAATTGAAGGTGATATTGGCAAAATCAATCTCGTACAGAACTCTTTATGCGTTGTTTGACAGTGCATATAATGATACAAGCGTGATTTCGCCTCCTCAGTGGTATGATGTAACTATAAAAAACAAGGTATTCGAAATTTGAAAGAGTTATACCTTATATTAGCTGAAAACAGGTGAAATAATGAGAACTATTAGAGTGTTTGATCATTCAATTCATAATATAGGATATATAGCAAGAACAATAACATATGGTGAAGAATATGAAATGGTAAAAAAATATATCGATTACTTTATAAGAAGCAAAGAGAATCTAACTAAGAAAAATTTTGCAATTTTTATTGAACCACAAATAGATTCAGGATATCCTGATATTGTTATTGTTGACTATTATGAAACTGAAAACACATCATGGGTTGAAGAACGGAATAGTTTATCAAATAATGATCTGAGAATATTATTTGAAATCCAGAAAAAGCAAAGTGTTAGTGTAGATGAACTTGAAAGTTTATTGGGGTTTACAAAAAATGATTTAGAAAAGTCAATATCTCGTTTATTAAAAAGCAAAATGATATATGCAAATAAGTACCACAATAAGATAAGAAGTGCAAAATTCAAATCCTATTGCCGTATAAACAATATTATTGCTATAGAAGCCAAAATAGACAAATGGAATGAAGCAATTCGACAGGCTACAAATAATACTTGGTTTGCAACTGAATCATATATATTAATGAATAAGGATAAATGCAATGAAACTATAATGAATGTTTGTAAAGAACGAGGTATCGGAATAATATTGATGAACGGAAAAATTACATGTAAACTTAAAAGTGAAAAGCAATCGATGCCTGTATCTTATTCGTCATTACAATTCAATGAATGGATCTTAAGAGAACAATTTTCTAGAATATAAATAGAATTGTTGATGCAGAGGGTGGTTTTTTGGATATAATTGAATTAAAAAATCGATTTACAGATGTAAAGAAAATAAAAAAAGGCGGTCAAAAAATAGTATACAAAGCTACATATGATGATAAAACTATTGCGTTAAAAATTATTAGTGATGCTAGCGATCCTAGAGTCCTTCAAGAAATAGATGTTGTAAAAAACATAAAAATAAATAATATTCCTAATATAATAGAAAGTGGAAAAGCTTATGACGCATCAATTAATGAATATGTGCTGTATATTATTGAAGAATACATAGAGGGTATTTCTCTTAGAGATTGGTTAAATAGTGGCAACAGATTTAACCTATCGATGGCATACGGGGTTCTGAGCACGTTAATTGATATAGAGGTTGAATTAGAAATCCGAGGAATACTTCATAGAGATATTAACCCGAATAATATTATTCTAGCAAATTCAGGTGAAACATATCTTATTGATTTTGGCTTAGCAAAGGATTTAAATGGAACTTCATTAACAGTCACTGCAGCTACATATGGTCCTTTTACACCAGGGTATGCACCACAAGAACAGTTTGCAAATATGAAAAACTCACAAGATGTTAGAACTGACTTGTTTCAAATAGGAGTAACCATATATGAAGCATGCACTGGAAATAATCCTTTCGTAAAAAAAAGTGCGCAAATATTGGATGTTTTAACACAAACAGTGAATTATAATCCTCCTCCACTTTCATTATCTGGTGATAGACATGGATTGTTTTCTCAATATATAAGTATGATGATGGCAAAATCGCAATCTCAGCGTCCAAACACAGCTTATGATGCCAAGCGTTATTTAGAGGCGATAAAAACAAGTTTAGAAATGGAGGAATAGTATTTTATGGAGTTGTTACTGCAAATGGGACATGGCATGCAAGAAATGTCAATTGATTTGATAAAATCATGGGGTGGAGGAAGTATAATAATAAGTCCATCTAATTTTAAAGTACCCGGAATAGAAAGCGTAAAAAAATTTGCAGATAAGATTCATAAAGTAAATGGAAATGTGCTTTTTGATCCTCAGATGTTTTATCCTAAAAATGGGCACGAAAAACTAAAAGCTTATGATTATTGGATTGATGAAAATGTTTCAATAACATCGGCGAAGGGTAATGAACAAATTGATCGTGAACTATTCAGAATTAATTTAATAATCAATTCATCTTATATTATTTTGCCAGGAATAGCGATGAATGAGGATAGTCTGCATTATGGCATAGAGTGGATGAAATCGTCTATTGAATATTTTAGAAAAAAAACAGATAAACCTCTGCTTGGAACAATATGTCTATTTTCTGAAACCATTCGAAATTCTAATGTTATTGAATGGTTAGCAGAAGAATTAAAATCTGTATCTGTCGATGGATATTATATACTAGCACGACCTTCAAATAATGAGTATATAAATTCTGACCCTCTCTGGTTAACAGGTATGTTAAAGCTGCTTACTTGCTTAAAACTTGCTAACAAAAAAGTGTTTGTTGGATACTCTAGTCATCAATCTTTAATTTACTCCTTAGCGGATGTTGATGGAATTGCTTCTGGATCATACATGAATACACGCTCGTTTGTACCAGACAAATTTAAATCTGATCGTGATAATGGTGTCAAGAAAAAAAGTACTTGGTTTTATGTACCGTCAGCTCTTTGTGAATATAAGGCAGCTTTGCTTGATGTAGCTATGACTAGAGGCTTTTTAGATTTATTTAAACCACAGGGTGAATATTATAATGAATATTCAGCAATGTTATTTAAAGGGGCGCAACCATCATCAACTAATTATAATGAAACCAATTCTTTTAAACATTATCTTCACTGTTTAAAAATCCAGTGTAGTATGCTTAGCAAAAAAACATATCATGAAACATATGCAGCTTACGAATTTATGATAAATGCAGCTGAAATGCAATTGAAAACAATAAAAAGTAAAGGCATAAGCGGACAAAATCGAGATATTACACCTGCTATTGAAGCTAACCGAATTGCCATGTGTGCTAATAATGAAGATTACGGATTTAAATTGGGAATGGAATGGAAATAAGATCTTAAGTTTGATAATAAAATACCTGTAATAATGTAATATTACTGTTTGTAATGAAAAATTAGCCTATATATTCTGTATTATTTTGTGATAACTATAAGATGATATTTACGCTTTAATGCAGTTCAAACAAATCTCGGAGGGATAAGAATGAACTACATAAAGAACTTTACTACGGCAATATGAACTCGACAACACAGTATTTTAAACCCAACTTGCAATATGGGAAGCTGATGAAAAGAGAGGCTGAAATCTACGAGAAAATGTCAGATGCATTAGATATTGATGATAAGCTCTGCTGAAAAAGCTGTGCGAGTTGCAAAATTAGCTTAACGATATCACATCTGTCGACAACTACGCTATTGGTTTTTGTGACGGAGCAAAACTGATGATCGATGTTCTGCCCGGCAGTAATGAAACCCTAAACAACAAATAAATACTAAAACGATACGCACCGCAGAGAAATCTGCGGTGTTTTTGTTTGCAAAAAAGTTTATGAACTACCCTATCTCAAAAAGCTGTTTTCTATACTCGCTAATCTGATAGGAGATTGTAGGTGCGTAACGAAACAAATCATCAGAAAAACAATCCGATTGTTGTTTTTCATTCTTCTGCTATGAGAATAAGCTTCTTAAATAGGAAAAGTTATCAGAGCGTGACAGTAGTGACAGTAAAAGCGGCAGCGAAGTTACTGTCAACAAGCTTGTCCAAAAAGTCTGAAAGCCCTTGTAAAACCTTGCTTTTCAGGGTGTGACGGTAAAAAACAAATCAAAGTTTTACTGTCAACATTTCAAAGTTACTGTCAACCAAAAGAACAGCGAATGTGGGGCGATTTGTGGGCTTGAATTTTTCATCGGATAAGTTTAGCAAAAGCAAATGAAAGCCCGACACAGGCGATTTGTGAGCCACTGTGGACGATAAGAAAAAGCAAAGTCGGTTTGCCGGTTGAAATAGTGGAATTAAGCAACTCGGCACTTTGCACAACCAGCAGTTTGAGGTATGACGAAAGAAGTGAAATATTTCATTGCAAGTTAAAGTTTCGGGGTCATAGCCCCCGAAACAGTCACAGCGGACGAGCAAAGCTCGCCGCAAAAGTGCCGAAAATACGCAGTTTCAGCAAAATGATTGTGCATAATTTTTATGGGGTCATAAATTTGAGCTTTGAATGATTCAGGGGTCGTAAGTGCAGAAGACTGCACAAAATCGGCATATTTTCAGGCGTTGTAATTGGAAAATGTGAATTTACGACAAGAAAAAAGCTGTATATTAAAAAACAGTTAAGATGGTGCGTAACTAATTAGCACCATCAAAATTTAAATATGAAAGGACTGAACTGATTTGTTTATACGAAAATTAACAATCGACGTAATGAAACGGAGCGTGATAAGCGAATGGCAGAAGAAAAGACTAAAAGATACAGCCTTGATAAACCTCTGTGTCAGGACAACACAGAGGTGCAGTCGGCTGAATATACCGATCACTACATCAACGGTGTGACCTATCGTGTGTGGTCTGCATTTGAGGGTAAAACCAATGTAGCTGATAGTCTCAGCAGACTAATGTTTCGCAAACTGGAATCAGGCGAACAGGTCGGAGAGGTAGTCGATGAATTTCAAAAAGGAATAGAGCGTATCAATAACAGCTCCTTAGTAACAATGTAAAATTTCAATAATCGGACTTAGCAACATTCAACAAATATTTTTACAGACAGCGGATTTTACTGGCATTTACAGCATAGTTGTGATATACTTGTGGAGCGGAAGATACCGCAAGGCTTATTAAATCCGCTGCTGAGAAAGGAGTTACTATGAAAAAACAGCAGCATTACAAGGCAGCACTTTATTGCAGACTTTCGGTTGATGACGGAAACTTTGGAGGAAGTGTTTCTATCGAAACTCAGAAAATTCTGCTTGAGCAGTACTGCAAAGATCATAAAATTACAGACTACAAATTCTATTGTGATGACGGTTGCAGCGGAACGAACTTTGACAGACCGTCCTTCAAAAAAATGCTTTCGGACATTGATGAGGGCAAAATCAATCTTGTTATCGTCAAAGACCTTTCTCGGTTTGGACGAAATTATGTCGAGGCAGGTATGTATGTTCAACGGTTTACCGACAGCAATATCCGATTTATTGCGGCGGACGATAACTATGATTCTCTTGTGAACAGCGACGATTTGCTGTTCCCGATAAAGAATGTAGTCAACGAAATGTACGCTCGTGACGTTTCAAAAAAGACCAAAGCGGCGAAAAAAGCTAAGGCGAGGGACGGACAGTTTATCGGATCAAAAGCTCCGTTCGGCTACAAGATAGACCCAAATGACCGTCATCATTTAATCGTGGACGAGCCTGCCGCACAGGTTGTTAAAAGAATTTTCAGACTTGCATCAGAGGGTGTTGGCTACAACAAAATGGCAAAAATATTTAGAGAAGAAAAGGTACTAACTCCCATTGCCTACTTCAACCTCAACAATCCGGATTACTTCAAATCGGATTACTGGCGCAAGGAATTTGACTGGCACGTTACTTCAATCCGCGCGATACTCAACAATGAAGTCTATCTAGGCAAGCTTGTTTACGGCAAGCAGAGAAACAAATCCATGAAAAGTAAAGAAAAGGTACGCAATCCTAAAGAGGATTGGATCGTGGTTGAAAACTGCCACGAGCCTATCATTACGCAGGAACTGTGGGATACGGTACACAAAATTCTGAATGCCAAGCACCGTCCTGCAAAGGCGGGAGAGGTTCAGATGTTTGCCGGACTTCTCTACTGTTCGGATTGCGGTCATTGCCTGACTTACTCGCAGAAACAGCGTAAAGACGGCAGTTATCACGGAGCGTACTCCTGTTGGATGTACAAAACTCACGGCAAAGAATACTGCGCTTCGCACTACATTACGTTTGATACAATTTACGAGCTTGTACTGATCGACATTCAGCGTAACTTGTTTCAGTACCGCAAAAATACGGATAAATTCAAGTCGATTTTAAGTCGGAAATATCAGTCTGATTCACAAAAGCAAGCGGAACAAATCACACTCGAATATGAGCAAAAGCAAAAACGCTGTGAGGAACTGGATAAGATTATCAGCCGACTTTATGAGGACAATGTTCTTGGGAGGATAGGCGATGAGAGATATGAGTCTATGTCGCAGAGTTACGAGTTGGAACAGGTGGAAATCAAAAAGGCGTTACCTATTCTCAAATCGAAAATTGACGAGTTGAAAAGACAATCAGATTGTGCGGATAACTTTATTAACGTTATAAAAAAATACACCATAATCGACAAGTTGGATGCCGCAATACTAAATGAGCTGATAGACAAAATTGTTGTTCATCACAAAGAACAAGCTGAGGACGGAAGAACATTTCAGCAGATTGAGATTTATTACAGATTTGTCGGAAAACTCGGCACGGAGAATGAATTATCCAAGGCGGCATAACCGTGCAAATACAGCGGTTACACACAAAAATTAAAATATGATTTGACGTCGCTTTATCGACAGCCCTTGGTCGTCGGTTCGAGTCCGACTATCAGCTCCACCGCAGCGTGGTCTGCAGTTTGCCCTCCGATCCATTTGTATGGGTCGGAGGGTTTATTATTATGTTGGCTGCGGAGGACATGGGGCAATGACTGATATAATAGTACAAAAAAAAGGACTGCTGCGGTCAGGCGGCGGTCCTTTTTGGTATTATTCTTCGATTTGTTTGCCCAGGAACATTGCGGCGGCTTTGGCGAGCATGGACTGTTTATCGGTACAAAGCTCGGTATCGTCGGTAGCCATGAATGCCACTGCGCCTGTTATATCGCCGTTTGTGAGGATAGGGGCGATGGTGAGGGCGTGTGTGGTGATACCCTCGACGGCTCTAAGCGGCTCGGCTGTGGTATCGGTATAGTCAAAGGTTTTGCGGTTTTCCAAAAGCTCCTCCAGGGCAGGGGAGAGGCGGCGCTGGGAATACTCTTTTTTCGGCACGCCTGACACTGCCACGACGTGGTCCTTATCGAACACCACGGCAGGCGCTCCCCCAAGTTTTGAGATGACTTCCGCTGCCTGAGCTGCGCCCTCGGACATTTCGTTTATGGCAGAATATTTTTTGAATATCACTTCGCCGTCTGGGTTGGTGTAGATCTCGAGGGGGTCGCCGTTACTGATAACGTTGACACTAAGATTCCTGCCTCTGCTGTCCGTTACAGCATCAGCAAGCTGTCCGGCTGACTTTCCGATCTTAGTGCCTTGATTAAAATTTTCGGCTGATCCATCTGCTCCGACTGTCACAAGCTGCTGTTCTGTAAGTGTACCGTATTTCAGCAGACAGTCGATGTCCGCTTTTAGATGAATTTCAATTCTGTTTTCAAAGACCACTATCTTGTCAATTATAAAATTCAGATCGTTCTTGTCAAGAGAGTGCTTGTTAATGATGTCATCGAAAATCTCCAGCACGGTTCTTGCGGTGCGGTTCACTCTGACAACTGTGTTGTGCTTGTCCACTGCAAGCTGCATCTGATTTTTCAGTCCCTCGATACGCAGAGTAAGCTCGTCTATCATCTCGGTGTAGGTCTCCTCGATTATCTCCGCACGGTCGGGGTGTTTCATAACATCCCTCGCCTGCTGTCGGGTGAGCATTTTCATTTCCGCCTTTGCGTCCTCTATCTGCCCCTTAATCACGTCAACGGTGGACTGACTGCTTTTCGTTTCAAGCTGTTCTTTAGCAATGGACTCCTGCAAACGGTCGATCATCTCTGCGGAGTTGTCACGCACCTTTTTGATATAGCTTTTCAGCAGACCGTCCAGCATATCAACTCTGGTATGGTGCGAGGTACAGCCTTTTGTTCCTCGCTTGTGGTAGGTTCCGCAGGTGTAGGCAGGAGCAAGATCGTTACGGCTCATTGCGAACATGGGTGAGCCGCAGTCTCCGCAGAAAAGATAGCCCGAGTACACATTGTCGTACTTTTTCACTCCCCGATAGTGAGAGGTCGTACGCTTCTTCAGCTGCTCCTGAGCCAGAGCGAACACCTTGTAATCGACGATAGGAGTGTGATTATTTTCAAATACTATGTGGTCTGTTTCGTCCTGCTTGACCTCCCCGCCGTTTATCTTCTTACGCCTGTACTTGCCCTGACGGAGCGTGCCGATATAAAAATCGTTCTGCAATATCTCGCTGACGGTGATGATACTCCACGTCTGCTTTACCTCACGCTTGCACTCCTCGCCTTTAGCCTCCCTGCGCATTTTTTCGCACATTCTAGGCGTGGGAATATGCTTGTCCGTAAGATAGTTGGCAATTTTTTTGTATCCCCAGCCGCTGTTGTACCTGTCAAAAATATCTCGGACAACCTCCGCCGCAGGTTCGTCAACCTCGAACTGCATGGTCTTGTTGTTTATCATAACGTAGCCGTAGGGCACAGCGCATATCCACTTGCCCTCCTCCTGACGGCGTTTGATGACCGATTTGACCTTTTTGGACGTATCGGTAACAGGCATTTCATTGATAAGAAAGCGGAACTGAATTGCCGTCCAGTCGTCATAGGTAGGATAATCAATGTTATCGCCAATCGAGATAATCCTCATTCCTGCGTCACGCAGATCTTCCAATTCCACCAGTCCCTTGCTGTTTCGTCGGGAAAATCTGGAGAAGTCCTTGATGATCAGAATATCGTACTCTAATCGAAGCATTTTCTTTCGCAGCTCCTGATAGCCCTCACGCTGTTCAAACGTATATCCCGATCGGTCACGGTCCTCATAGAAATCAAGCGTGCTGTCTGGAAACTTGCGTTTCACAAAGTCGGCTATGATAGCTTTTTGGTTTTCTATCGAGGTGTTGTCTCTGTCCATTTCCTCGTCGACAGAAATTCGGCAATAGCCTGCTATGCTGTACTTTATGCTCATTGTTTCACCCTTTCAATGTTGATTATTTTTTCGGTTCGGTTTTACCTTTGCGAATACTTACAATGTTGTCAGAAATATTCGTTTTAATTTATATCAATATTGTATCATATATCTTTCAGAATTGCAATAGGCAAAGGCAATAAATATCCGAGTGAAGATTTTATGACTTTGCCGCAATTTATGTTTTTTTACGTCAGTTATGTACGGTGCGCCTGATTGCGCACCACAAATCATAGGCAGAGGTTGTGCTCTATCAATCCCTCCGTGCAGTCAAACAAGTCGTTGTCCCCCGACATAAATACGGCAACCTTGTATTTTTTATCGCTGTACTTGTCTGCAGTATTCTGCACGAATTCGCTGATACTATCGTCCTCCTGCTCCTGATTTGTCAGCCAGATCTCTACGATCCGCTTATTTTCACTGACGTTAATTTCCAATAGGCAACACTCCTTTTGATTCATTTTTGACTTTGGGATTTAAGTTATTCAATTTTGAAAAATGCGGCAATGTCCTTTGATTTTCTGTTACGACTCCTGAAATCACACCGATTTTACGTGATTTTCAGTACTTACGACCCCTGAATTCTTCAAACCTCGAATTTATGACCCCATAAAAATTATGCACAACAATTTTGCTGAAACTGCGTATTTTCGGCACTTTTGCGGTCAGCTTTGCTGTCCGCTGTGACTGCATCGGGGGCTTACGACCCCGATGCTTTAACTTGCTTTACAATATTTCGATTTGCTTTAACCTCTGCATATCGGTGATCGTGCAATACTGACAGGAGCAATTTTTACCGGACTTTCATTCTCTCATCAGAAATCACCGTTAACCGCCTCGGACGTCGCACACATTCGGCGTGTATGGGCTTTAACCAACATAGGTGGGGCAAGGATACCGCCGAGAATCGGCAGGCTCACACGGGCGAGATTTCGGCGTTTCTTGCCGTGCGCAGTTCGTTACTCACCGCAGAGCATTCAATCAAGCGACTGGTTTCGTTACTTACCTCATCACAGAATTCAGCGTCTATAATATCATCTTCTTTCATAGCCTTTTCATAAAATTTCGATATCAAATCTGCCGCCTTATCAGGATGGTCCAGACAGTAGTTCCAGAACTGATAACATTGTATTTCCATTAGCTTACGCTTAAGCTTTTCGGGATTGCCGTCGCACTCCGCAAGAACCTTCGGCGTAACATAAAATCCGTACTTCCTTATCGTCGGGAGCACCTCGTCGCATATCCAAGCACGAAACTGTCTGCCGATCGGTAACCTTGAATTGAAAATCAGCGAATACAGATCTCCCTCGCTGATATAATTCTTCACGATAGTTTTTAACGGACTTTGCGGATGCGGAACAGTAAGCTTTATTGGCTCGTCGCAATGGTCTATGATAGCTTTTCTCGGATTGTGATATCCGAGAACCTTTGCACACTCCGATGCGGGGAAGTACAGCTTTCCGTTAACTTCAACACACTCAAGCTGACCGAACTCTGTGTCCGCAAAAGGATTACCATCAATTATCATTAATTTTTTCAACTTCATAAAAATTCCTTTCCATAGCAGAAAAATGAAAATCGCAGATGCGCAATTTGATATTCCGCCTCCATTTCGTTACGCACCTACCAATACTTATCTCTACTATACATTCTTTCTTCTGCTATATTAATATTATTAGTATGTTATATTAAAGGTATGTCTATGTGACACGGAGGGTATCGCAATTTATGTAATTCTGACCGCGTTGCCAATTCGTTACATACCACATTGAATTTATTTAGACAACAAAAAAGCTCGCACATATTTCAAGTTCACGATTAGTGCAAAAGGATATAATTATCCCGTTGCTATCAAAATCGTGCCTTAAATATGTACGAGCATTAAGCTCTAAAAGTATTTGCCGATATGTTTATGTAAGTAAAAGGCACTTATTTATTAAATTGTAATTTTATGTTAAATGCTGTTGTTTCTATTTGATATTATAGCATTAGAACACTCGTTTGTCAAGGGCTGATAAAAAACTTTTTGGCACTCCAATATTTTTATTCTCGGAGAGCGCTTTGTTTTGAACTACAAGTATATCACACAATGCTACAAAATTCAGTAACCAACTTAAAGCATAAGCAATAAACCTTTAAAATGGACTTGACTTCTCCCTAAAACAGAGTTAACATACGACAAAATGTGCAGTATACGCCGAAATTATCTTATAATATACCACTATAAGAAAAAAAAATCAATCCACGGATTGACTAAAACTGACAAAATTTACTGTATGTTTTGTACAAATTCAACGAACGAAATCTCACAATCTGTATATTTAATTGCAAAATATCAAGGATTTTAGGCTGTTTTTAACTCTTTTTTCTTCTATTTCTGGTCAAAAATCTCGTCAAAACGGGTGTATACTTAAAGTACATATTTTAAGGAGGTTTCGCCATGTCAAGACGAGGAAAAAACATATTCAAACGTAAGGACGGTCGCTGGGAGGGCAGGTATATTTCAAGTTACATGGAAAACGGTAGAGCAAAGTATTCGTCTGTTTACGCTTACAGCTATGTGGAATGTTCGCAGAAACTACAGCTTGCTAAAGTTGATTTGTTGCCGAAAAACGATCCGATAACGGTATCAGAACTGTTCTCGGTATGGCTTGCAAGTCGCAAAAATAGCATTAAATCATCAACCTATGTCAGTTATCGCACTATGTATCAGAATTACATCGCTGCGCCGTTCGGAGATATGCGTGTTGGCAGAGTGACTTCATTTATAATCAATCGCTATGTGTCCGAACTGTTGGAATGCGGCGGAGATGACGGAAAAGGGCTTTCATCAAGGAGCGTGCAGGCAATTCTGATCATGATGAAATCTGTATTCGCATACGGAGAAACTGAATACAAGCTAGATGACCCTGCTAAAAATGTATCGCTGCCAAAATCGGAACATAAGGAAATTGAGGTTTTTACAAGCGTTGAAATGGCAAAAATCCGTCAAAATGCTTTGTGTGATGACTGTCAAATACTTGGCGTTCTGCTGTGTCTTTATACGGGTCTGAGAATAGGCGAGATATGCGCTTTGAAATGGCAGGATATTGACCTTGTAAATCAGGTAATTCATGTATGGAAAACGCTCCAGCGGATTAAAAATCCGAACGGAATTAGTCCTAAAACTATTGTAATAATCGATGAGCCTAAGAGTGCAAAGTCTATCCGTGATATTCCTATTCCGACTTTTATGCTGTCGCAGATTGCTAAAATCAAACGAAATGTCAATCCTGACTGCTACTTCCTGACTTGCTCTTTGAATTATACCGAACCGAGGACTTATCAGTACAGGTACAAAACTTTTCTGAAACACATTGGTGTAACGTATAAGAATTTTCATGTTCTGCGGCATACCTTTGCTACGGAGTGCATTCGGCTTGGGATTGATGTAAAGACGGTCAGTGAGCTGCTGGGTCATGCAAGCGTGAAAATTACTCTTGAAAGATATGTGCATTCCAACATGGATATGAAGCGTAAACAGCTTGAAAAACTGTATGCTTATGTTTAGCTTTTCTTTTTTATTTCTGGTCAGAATTGTGGTCGGAAAGCTCCGCAAAGCCTTGATTTATCGGGGATTGCGGGGCTCTTTTTCTTATAGTGGTATATTATAAGATAGGTATAGACACTTAGATTTATTCAAGTGAAGGAGCTTTATTATGTTTTGCAAAAAATGCGGAAAGAAATTATCAGACAACACAGTTATTTGTCCCGTTTGCGGAGAACCTACGGGAATGCAGCCGACGCCTTTCCCTCAACCAAAACCTACGGGAATGATGCCGCCGCCTTACACTCCACCAAAACCTACGGGAATGATGCCGCCTTACACTCCACCACAGCCACCCATTCATCCGGATCCTGCCACTCAGGTGAGTTATTGCCGTAAATGCGGTGCTGCTTTGCCTTATGGGCAGACTCTATGCAGCAATTGCCAAGCAGGTCAACTAACCGGGCAAAACCCGAAAGTAATAACATTTATGATCTCACTCTTATTATTCTATATGAAAGGTGAGATTAGAATGGAACAGAATTTTATTAAAACCAAACTTCCGAATGCGATTTTATTCATACCATTTGGCACTAAACGAAAAAGTATTCCTATTAATCAAATTTCATCAGTCAATTCAAATTTCTCATTGAATCCAAAATCCTTTATTTGCGGACTTGTTGCTTTAATTGCTGCCATTATATGCTTAGGTGGATCTCCTGCATGGGGAATTATATTGTTATTACTGGCAGCATTGTATATTATAGATTCTTTTACAACAATGCTTGTCATAGAAAAGACATCGGGAAACGTAGAAGAAATTCCATTTTACATTATGGAAAAAACAAAATGTGAAAACATTGAAGAGATGATAAATCAGATTATTTCTCAAAGAATGTATTCAACCATGCAAAATAATTTTTAGGAAGTGACCAGCTATGTTTTGCAAAAAATGCGGAAAGAAATTATCAGACAACACAGTTATTTGTCCCGTTTGCGGAGAACCTACGGGAAAGCAGCCACGCCCTCAACCACAGCCACGCCCTCAGCCGCAGCCTGCTCCTGCCCCTCAGGTGAGTTATTGTCCTAAATGCGGTAATGCCGTTGCACCTAATGCGGAATTCTGTCTACATTGCGGATGTGTTTTAAATAACTTCAACCCTCAAGATGGAGGATTTGCAGCAATAATGAAAACTAATAAAAAACGTAATATACTTATTGCTATTATATTAATGTTGTTTATTGTTATAATTGCTTTTATTTTATTCAGGATATTTGAGAGCAACGAGAGTAAGATTCAAGGAAAATGGTTGCTTTATTCTGATGGTACCGAATTGGTAGATAAAGAAGATCAAGTGACTTGGGAATTTACCAATGGAAGGTTACTCATTTCCGGTGCTTATTCCGAGGAAGGCTACTACTCAATCGATGGTGATACTCTTGAAATATATGATGATGATTATAGAGTAAGTAAGTTACTTGGACATTCTAAAAGGTATGTAATTGAAAAACTTTCCTCCAACAAATTGATTTTGAGGAAAATAAATACAGATAGAACGTATGTTTTTAAGAGGTTATAACTATGATTTGTAAAGAATGCGGCAATAAAATAGATGATAACTCAACTTTTTGCAAATTTTGCGGATACAAAGTATCTGCGGAATCATCTTGCCAGAAAGCGTATTTAAATACCCCAACCGAAAACAGTTCTGCAATAAAGTCTAAACAAGTGAAAAAAAATATTATAATATCACTATCCTCTATTATAACTGTATTAACTGCTATAGTTTTGATAACAGTTATTATTAAAATACATAATAAACAAGAAAATATTGTCACGGATGACGATTTATCAAAAACAGAGATTGGATCTGGTGTTACTGATAATGCTATTAAAAGCAAATCAGCCAAATCAATAACAGATTCTAATACAAACGTTGAAATAGAGTCTGAAAAAACAGACTCAAATAATAAAACCTATGAATCGATTGAATTCATTGGAATCGATAATTATGACGACTGGTCAGCTGCAAATTTTTATGATACTGACGGAAACGAAGTAGAGTATATCGATAACAAATACTTTTCTGATTTCGAAGAAACAGGTTGTTCAATAACTGTTACTTTAAAATATCTTAATACTGATTATTATGTATTTGCACCCAAAGATGCTGTAGATTGGAATGCTCTTTATAAGCTTGACGGGAATTACATAACCGGTGTACCTACGGCAGCAGATGCAGTCAGCATTAATAATGAATCATATACTTTTCCAAATGAGATCAGTAATGACATTATTGAAAATACAAGAACATTTATACAATCAGACGGTTTTTTCTGTTTATTTGACTTTAAGCCTGAGACAGTTTCTTTCAATCTTTCTGCAAAAGCCATATCTTATCTAAAAAACAACGCTACTATAAACGATGACAATACAGAATATGGTGGGATAGTATTTCAAATGTACGGATGTATTATTACTGATTTGGTAATTGATGTGCCTCTCTCAGTTAATGATGTAGGTATGATTATAAAATCAAACCAGTAAATATTCTAATTATATATAACAAATTTAGGAGGACTTATTATGCCAAAATTAAACCAAAGAGATTTCAATGACGAACCGGTAAAATACGTTACGGAAAAACACGTTGCCTGTGTTTTTCTATTGGATACGTCAAGTTCAATGAACAGCAATGAAGCAATAAAACAGCTTAACGAGGGACTCAGAGTATTCAAGCAGCAGACCCTATCAAGTCTTGATACCCATGCAAAGGCTTGTATTGATGTGGCTGTTGTTACGTTCGACAGTGATGTCAAGGTAATTCAGGATTTTGCTCCGGTAGAAGAAATGGAATTACCTGAACTAAAAGCATATGGAAATACTGCTATGGGCAAAGCCCTGGAAACTGCAATGGATATGGTCACGATGCAAAAAAATAAATACAACTACGCAGGAACACCTTATTTCAGACCTTGGATCTTTTGCGTAACTGATGGTGGTCCAAATGATGATTACCGTGAGTCAGCTGAGAGATTAAAGTGGATGGAGAATAACGGAAAGGCGATTGCATACTGTGTTGGCGTGGACGGTTTTAGAGCCGATATTATGAAACAAATATTTGATCCAAATAATATATACGGATTAAAAAATTGTGATTTCACTGGGCTGTTTAAATTTGTTTCATCCAGTCTGGATGCTTTGAGAAACAGTACTGAGGAATCCGGTTCGTTAAATATTCCTGCACCTGATACAATGTTTAAGGTTCCGCTTGATTGAGCCTGCGGAAATTTTTAAAGATATGAAATAGATCGGAAGATACACTCTGCTGATAAAGGAGTAAGTTTGTAAGAATGATTGGATATTTTAAAATTTCGGCAATAGGAACAGCACATTTAGAAAATCCTGACGGTGTATGTCAGGATTATTCTGATGTGCTAAAGCTTGACAACGGATATACAATAGCTGTAATTGCCGACGGTTTAGGCAGTGCAAGTAAATCGGATATAGGTGCAAAAGTGGCTGTGAATTCATTCTTGGCTTACATAAATTTGCATATTAAAACCAAAAAAAGCGATAAGTTTTACATTGATCTTATATCACAGGCATATCAAGAAGCATATAACAACGTAATGAATACTGCCGAAGACATGAAAATAGATTTTTCGGAATATAATACAACCCTCACTGCTGCGATTTATAATGGTAAAAACTTATATTACGGTCAATGCGGTGACGGCGGTATTATCGTTTTAACGCCGAGCGGTAATTATGATTGTGCAACAGAAGTAAAAAAGGGAGAAGCATTCAATGAAACATATCCGCTCTTGGGCGGTCCCGACAATTGGTTCTTTGGAAAATATCCCGACGAGGTCTGTGCATTAACGCTTATGACAGACGGCATATTTGATATTGTGTGTCATCCTCTGCTTGCAAATGAAGCTCAAAAAATAAATATTCCATTTATCCGCCGATTTATGGACAGAAATATTCTTAGGGCAAATAACAAAACTGATTTTGAAAATCTGCAAAAAAGCATATCTAAATTTGTTTCGGGAAACGGCTTGCCTAATGTAACAGATGATAAAACTATCGTAGGATTGATAAACACTGATATTTTAGCAGATTTAAAAGACGAGGAATATTACAAGGAACCTGATTGGGATAAGTTAAACGAAAACATGAAACGCAAACTCCGTGAAGGCCGCAGACCTACTCCTATTGATATAAAAAAGCCTACAAATATAATCAAAGTAACTCCTACTGGTGAAAGCGTAGTAATTAATGATGAATCCAGAAAGTTAAAGAAAAGATTACAAAATTCGTATAGAATCAACCGCCAACTAAGGAAAATCGTTTTGATACAGCTGATAGTGATATTAGTGCTTATTATTATTTGTTCTATCTGTATTGTTTTTTTAAACAAAGGTAACGTTCAGGATACATCGAAAAAGAGTATGGAATCTTCCAGTATAAGTAAGGATAGCGCTTACAACGGCAAACATACGCAGGAAAGCGCTATTGCGGATGATGATACTTCTGATCATGCAGATGATTCTACACAAAGCGATAGTATGGCGTCAAATTCTGAAAATGATAAAGCTAAAGATAAAGCTATAAAAGATGCTTTACCAAGAATGAAACAAGCTCTCCAAGAGGTGGGAACATCGACTCATTTTACTTATATTAATTCAGAAGCTGTTGATGAGCACTATAGTAATATAACGGGGGGTTCCAGCAGTGGCTTCGAATAATGATAGAAGAATTTATTACGATTTGAATAGCGGACAAAAATATGTATTATTTGAAGAAAGCATTACTTCCGGCGGCGAGGGCAGCATTTATAATATAGAAGGTATGCCCGATTTGGTTGCAAAGATCTATCATGAAAAGAATCGTACCGAAAACAGGAAAAATAAACTTCTGGCTATGCTTGAAACAGATTCAAATGACTTGTCTGAATGTGCATGGCCTCACGCCATTCTGTATCAGGATAACAATTTTTGCGGATATGTAATGCAAAAAGTGTCAGGGTTAAGCAGCTTGATAGATTTTTACGTTTATGATAACAGAAAAAAATATTTGTGGTCACAATATGTAAAAGTGGCAGAAAATATTGCTGCCGCCGTGAATAATGTTCACGACAGCGGACATATAATCGGAGATCTGAACCCAAATAATTTCATGTTAGATGTGAACACTGGTCGAGTTATGCTTGTAGATACGGATTCATATCATATCAAAAGTAAATCAGGAGAAATTTTTCCATGTACTGTAGTTACTCCGGAGTTTATTCCTCCTGAGCTTCAGGGTAAAACTTTTGATGAAAATAATGCACGGAATATGTTTAACGAAAGCACAGACAATTTTGCTCTTGCAGTTATTATTTTCAGGCTTTTAATGAACGGCGTTCATCCTTTTTCATGCGTTGTTACCACCAAAGAATCTATGAGTAATTTCCAACCTGTAAAGAACATACAAAATGGATATTGTCCTTATTTTACAAAAAGTAATATTAATGGGAAAATAGCAAAAACGCGCTATTCACCTAATATAGGTATTCTTCCGAGAGATATTCAAAAGCTATTTGAAAGAGCATTTATTGAAGGTCAACAAAGCAAGAGCGCCAGACCGAGAGCAGACGAATGGTTTTACGCACTTGATTCTTTAAGTCAGAGATTGTGCAAATGTACCGACAATCCAAAGCATGAATACTTTATAGGACTAAGCAGTTGTCCTTGGTGTAAGCTTGACATGGAAATAAGAAATAAATCAAAGCCAAATCCGGGAGATTTGAAAATTGACGACGGATGGGAGGAATTTCGCAGGAAGCAAAATAAAGAAAAAGCATCAAAAGATGAAATAAATAGGAAAAACGATTATACTTTTATTTTCCCTCCTACCTGTCCAATATGCGGAGCATTATTGGTTAATGGAAAATGTTTATCTTGCAACTCCACACCTAAAACAAACCCTCAATCAAAACCTCACTCCACACCTAAAACAAACCCTCAACCAAAAACTCACAACGAAGACAAGGAAGCGACAAGAGCATTGATAGCTACGATTCTCATAATATCATTTTTTTTAATACTTGCTTTGATTGGTATTTATTCAGATGAATCCTCCCCAAATTATGCTGAAAATGTTACTGATACATATAATTATTACGATGATACTATCGACAGCAGTTTGTATAAAACAAATTCGATTTTTACTCCGATGTCAACTATAGATAAAAATGAATTGTCAGAAAATAAACAAGAAATATCAATTGAAAATATAGAAACTAATGTTGATGAAATATCGGCTTACGCTGAGATAGACTTTGACGAGGAGGTAATTTGGGATGTTCCCGAAACTATCTCTTCGTATGAGTCGTCTACAATACCTGCACCTACCCTCAGTTTTAGTGTTAATATTTATGATATCGATATATCTTTTGATTCGGACGCAACGGTTTATGACCTTATCGCAGAAACGGATTGCGATAAAGCTTATGTAGATCCATTTTCTAAAAATGGTATTGACTTTTATGATAAAGAAAACGGTCATGCGACCGTAAGCCTTTTCTATGCAGCTCCATGTTCAGGAAATCTATTTATAAAAAAATCAAATGGTGAAGTTTTAAAAAAAATCCCGATAGATATAGCGTGGAAAGACTGTGAATTTGTTTCAAGTAACGAAGATATTATAACATTTGGTGATGAACAGTTTGAAATAAAGTCTACAGGCAAGTTAACGATTTCTTATATTTATGGTGATGATGTTGTAGCAGAAAAGGAAGTTGAAGTAATTTAATACATATTAAGGCGTTGATTATAGATGATTAATACAGGAGTGAGATAGTTTATGTATTATGAATGGTTATTTTTTTAATAAAAATGGTACCTTTATAGCATACTGTTATCCGCCGGAAGATTCCTTTTTATCATGTCAAATTCCGAAAGGAAGCGCAAAATTCGTTTATACGGCATTTGACAAACCCGAAGACGGAACGAGATCGCTTCTGACATTAAAAAATGATGAGCAATATATTATAAAAATTGATTATAAGACAAAAACGATAGAAGTATATACGGAAAAAAGGAAAAATACTCAACAAAGCCACAATTTCAAAGTAATTCATAGGAAGTGACATACAATGAATAAAAGATGCCCTAAATGTGGGAAGCTGCTAAATGAAGATGCGAGAAGCTGTAATATATGCGGATATAAATTTAAAATTAATATACCCTACGATCCCAACTACGATCCCATTGTTATGAGGAAATGCAGCAAATGCGGCACCGGATTTACCATTCACAGCTCTAACCCAGGAAAATTATGCCCCAATTGCATGGAAAATAGGTCTAAAATAAATTCTTCCCGGAAGAAAAATCGTGTTGGGAAAATAGCTGCTTGTGTTTTTTCTGTTGCAGTTCTGGGAATAGGAGCTTTTTTTGCATATAAATATCTATCCTCAAATAAACCTACTGTTCAACAAGTCCAAACCGCTTATGAAAGCTATGAAAAGGTAAACTCTACTTTGAGAGATATAATATCCGATCCTGATTATAAGAATGGATCAGAGAACGACAAAAAAGAAAAAATCGAAAATGCATTAAACTGTATGGTCGAGGAATCAATGATCAGCGACATTGACTACAGTGAAGATACTATGATTTATGAATATGTCTATAACGATGGCTCTTTGGGCGGAGTAATGCTGGAACCTTTTGACGAGAGTGTTAATGGAATAGCAAAAAACTATGCCGATATAGATCAAAACGGTCAAATCAAAGCAATCGATAATAAAGTAGCCTTTGATTCGGAAAAATATTCATACAGCAAAACTGATATGAAAGCAAAAGTAATGTATGGTCTTGGATACGATGATATGCTTGAATTGTTAAATCAGCGTTCAGATGTGTGGACAAGCGAAAAGCTTTTAACAGATATCGACACAGATTGTACTGTTGCAGATTTTGCAGAGGAATTGGCTGGATATGATTTTATTGATATTGAAGAGCATGGTACACTTTATAATGATACTCCTATTATATGTACAAAGGAAGTTGTGACTGAACAAAATATCGGAGAATATTTTGATGATATAATTAACGGTAATATTATTCAAGTGACATATGATGACGATAGCTCCGGAAATACTTATTACTGTATTATGCCGTCCTATTTTACATCTCACTATAAAAATAACGAGCTTGAAGGATCAATAGTATTTTTAGGTTCCTGTAAAGCATACATAAACGATAAGCTTGTGAATGCATTCAAAGACGCAGGAGCATTAAGTGTAATTGCAAATACAGAAACAGTATATACATATTACAATTACTATATTCAGGACGCATTTGTTTATAGCTTAATGTGCGGAGACAGCATAGACGAAGCCCTTGATTTTGCAACAGATATCTGGGGTGAAAGTGATATAGAATGGGCTGATATGTATCTAACCGATAATGAGATCAAGCCAGAAGTTGCTACTCCCAAAATTGCAATAGGAGGTCAAAATAAGCTTGTTGAAGTAAATGAAAACACATCTCAACAAACGCCGGAATTCGTTGATGAAATATTAAGCTGGTCGGAAGAACATGAACCTATGGACAGCGGTACCGGTTGGCTTGATTCATATGAAATGTATAAAGGTTATATTGGTCATAATTATGCTGAAAAGGATGAAATGTGGTTCCAGGATCTAACCGGAGATGGGGAACCTGAACTTATTATTGGCGGATATGGACTTATGATCGGACAGGAGGAGCAAAAATGCTTCACTGTTTATGAAAAAGATAATGGAATTATTGCAACGGGAGAAGATCTCTATACCGTATGGAGTAGTAACAGAAGTGATTATGGACATGATGCGTTTACCTTTACTCCATATAAAGATTCAAACGGAAAAATAATATTGGCAGACGGACAATTTTATGCATACACAGGTACAGATCTTCCTGAAGATGCAGGCGCATATACCTTAAATGAAGTTGTTTTAGGAGAGAACGATAAAAAAGTAAGGTGTACCGAGAAGATATACTTTAATTATGACGGTGAAAATAAAAAGTATTCTTCATTTAAAGTAGGAAATGATGAAACTACATCAAGTGAAGTCATTAATGCATATAACAATTATTTTGCAGATAAAACTCCTTTAAAAGCGTCAGTTAAAACTATAAAAAAGCTGGATTATCTAAAAATGACTCAGGAAGAACGTAAAAAGGCATTGACTGAATCTTATTATGCTTTTAAATATACCGAAGATAAAAGCATTAGGCCTCCGCTTAAAGATATGATCGATAGTATTCCTAAAGACAGTTCTGATAAAAAGGACACCGATAACATAGAAAAAAATAAAAATCCCGACGATGGTAAGAACACTGATGTTAAAGATATATACAGTGCATATCTTGACAAATTATCGGAATTAAATCAACAATCTTCCGTAGAACCCGCTTACGCTTTATTTGACATAAATAGAGATGGTACAGATGAATTGATTTACATATATGATATAGCAGCAGCAGCCTCAAGGTTTCATGTATATGAATATGACCCTGATGATGGATCGGTAGTATCTACAGGTGATAGTGATACTGGCTGGGATGATCTGTATTATTCAAAAACGCTCAATTGCCTTGTAAATTATTATTCTCATGGTTGTGATGTTAATGCAAATACACCCAGTGGAATAATAACCTTTCTTACAAAGTATTCCTTGTCTAATGGTAAATTAACGTCAGAGGAAATTTATAAAGGAGATGCACTTGAATTTTCTGAGAATGAATATTCATATTACAATTTTTACGAAATAACTATTGAGCAATGTAATGGCTGTACTATTGATGATTTAAAATCAAATGCCGAAAGAAATAAATTTTGATTGATACGGGTTGAAAAATATAAAGGAGGTCGGTAATATATGGACTTAAGGAATTGCACAAAACAAGAATTGTCTCAAATGCCTTATGAATATGTTCGTGAAGCATATTATCAGCACAACCCGAACGCTGTATGGATATTAGGAGTATTTTTTCGTCACGGAAAAAATGGTGCACCTCAAAACTATGAGAAAGCAAGACAGCTCCTTGAAATAGCTTACGAATATGAAGGTGCAGGATCGGGATTTATTTTGGGGAATATATATGAAGAAGGACTTGGAACAACTGTTGATCTAAAAAAAGCAGAAGATTATTATTGTGCATTTTCTGAAGAAACGCATGATCCAACCGGATACTCAGCCGCAGCTTTTTTATATCTGAAAAATGAAAACTTGCCGAATAGAGATGAAAAAATTCCGGAGTATCTAAAGAAAAGTGAGGCATTAGGCGGATGTCCATTATCAGATACGCTTATTGGTCAGTTATATATTGCAGGTACACCAGACTTTCCGAAGGATATTAATAAAGCTGTATTTTATCTTGAACGTTCAAAAAATTATAAAATACTTGGTGATTTATTTTCAGATGAAAAAAATATTGAGCCAAATTATAAATTAGCAAGCTATTATTATGAGCTCGGAATGTCGGATAATATGGATTGTTGTGCAAAATATGCATTTTTAAATTTATATTATGGTTCTATAAATGAATCGTGGACAAATGTCCCAAAAGGTATATCAGTAGCAAAAAAATATTTAAAAACCAATAATAATTATGAAAGTTCATTTTTTATTTTAAAAGCAATGTTTCTTTTTTTTGATAAAGCGAAAAATATTGAAGGTCTTGAATTGTGTACTGATTATTTATATATTATTGGTGAATGTAATAGTGATTCTGAAGATAAAAATCAATTATATTATTCAATTATTGATTCATTAAGTGATCTATATATAAATGAAAACCATACGGATAAATTAGATGGTCTTTTATCAAAGCTTTCTAAAATGACTGACGCTTATCCTCAGATTGCTGAAATCACATTTTATTTAGAAGGCTTATTATGTTATAAACACGGTATCTTTTGTTTAAATATAAATGAGATTTCAATGGCTTATGATTCTTTTGATTCAGCATATAAACTTGGGTTTGAAGATGCAAAAAAATTTTTGATCAGATTCAAAAGGGATATTTTCGGAAAATTAAAATTCAGATAGGGAAATGATAATTATGGATTATGTAGAAATGAATAAATGCGGTTCCTGTAAGTATTATACTTATGAGGGGGAATATAAGAAAGGCTATTGCAGTTGGTATAAATCTTATTACTATGCAGATGACTCGTGTAGCCATTGGGAAGAGGGAAACATATCAAGCACCGGAGGATGTTTTTTAACAACAGCTTGCTGCGAACATAAAGGCTTACCTGATGATTGCTACGAGCTAACAACATTAAGATCTTTAAGAGATCATTATATGAAACAGTCTGTTTTCGGAAATGGGTTAATAAAAATTTACTATGAAACAGCACCTGCAATTATAGAAAAGATCAACAAATTAGATAGAAAAGATGAGATTTACAATGAAATCTATAGTAAAATCGTTTATATCGTAGATCTTATTGAAACTAAAAAATACGACGATGCTGTATGTGAGTATGTACGTATGATGTTTTGGGCAGAAAAATTATGACTCGTAAAATTAATAAATAGTATACTAAAAGACATTTTCAATATAGTGACGTATCCATTAGGTCCTATTTCGGTTCTGAAAAAACAACTGTGTAAATGCGTATAACACCCAAAATAAAATCAATACTATATTTGCAGCCAAATAGGGCAACGCTGAGGAGCGACCCTATGCAAGCTGCGAGATAAAACGGTGGAAAGCAGCGGCAGCAATGTCGCTGCTTTTCGACCCTCTGAAAAAAAAGTCTGTAAAAAGTCAGTCAACTGTGGTAAAATAGAAATAACACAGGAGGCTGATTTTTTATGGGAAGAAGAAAAAGAGAACCAATGAGTGAAGGAAAAAAGAACATCATCGGAATGCTGCTCAAGGAGTATGATATCCGGTCAGCAAGGGATATAGAAGATGCTCTGAAGGATCTTCTTGGCGGCACTATACAGGAAATGCTTGAGGCAGAGCTGGATGAACACTTAGGGTACAGTTCATATGAACGCTCGGACAACTCCAATTACCGTAATGGAAAGAAAACAAAGAAGATACGTGGAAATTTAGGCGAAACCGAGATCGAAGTACCACAGGATCGAGACGGAACATTCGAGCCTAAGGTCGTAAAAAAGCGTCAAAAGGATATTTCAGGTATCGAACAGAAGATAATATCGCTGTACGCAAAGGGCATGACAACACGCCAGATAAGCGATACCATCGAAGATATTTACGGATTTGAGGTCAGCGATGGTATGGTATCCGATATCACAGACCGTCTCCTTCCGCAGATAGAGGACTGGCAGAAACGTCCGCTTGATGAGGTTTATCCCATTGTATTTATTGATGCTGTACATCTTTCTGTACGAGAAAACGGACAGATAAAAAGCTTGCAGCGTATGTTGTTCTTGCTGTCAGTCTTACAGGACATAAGCAGGTATTGTCCATACATATCGGTGAAAACGAGAGTGCAAAGTACTGGCTTGGCGTTCTGAACGAGCTAAAAAATCGTGGCGTAAAGGACGTCCTCGTGATATGTGCCGATGGTCTTTCGGGTATGAAAGGAGCCGTAACAGCGGATACCGCCGTCTGAACAAACAGAGAAGCGTATTTCCGAGCGATACGGCGCTGTTGAAGGCTCTGTATCTTGCAACTCATAAAATAGCGAAAAAATGGACTATGCCACTGAGAAACTGGTGCAGAGTTCTTGGTGAGCTTGAAATCATGTATCCCGACAGGCTTGGCTGAGCGAGCCGCTGAAAATCAGCCTGATTCCATTGCGCTGTGCTCCACTCCATCAGGCTGATTTTCAAAAAGAACCTTGACAAATTACAGTACCCATTGTATACTGTAAAAAATTAGAGTGGCAAATTTTATGCCACTCCCAACTAATGTTTTTATCACAGTTGATTAATTTACAGAGATTTTTTCGCAGAGCCAGCTTCGCTCACAAACGGTAAAAAATGCGTGTCTGCACTATCCGTCCGGTTTCCGTTTTACTTTATGCACAACCTATCCGTCAATCTCAAAAACGCAAGCAGAAAATATAATAAAAACGCACCAATTTCAAAACGGAGTTGAATTTTTTTGCTGTAGCATAAAAACACAACCGCTGTACTTCATAATAATTAAGAACACTGCTTATCATCCAAAGATCCTATGTAATACCTCTACTACATCATCATTTTTAAGTCCATAGCTTTTCAAGGAATTGCTGTCAAATGGGTCTTGCCCCAACAAGTCAATAAAAGTATCAATATCTAATTTAACTTTTGCGGGTAATTCAGATACGCTTTCAAGCATTAGCTCAGCTGTTATTCGTAAAATGTCCTTTTTGTGCTTCTTTATATCGCTCGAATCAACAGCTTCGCCTTTCTCTTTCATTTGTTTCAAGTCAAGATATGCCTTTGCCTTGAACAGAATAATATATTCAGGGCGAAGAACAGACAGGCCGTTTCTTACAACTTTTCCTTCCAGCAAAGCTTTATAATACTCATCATCAAGCAGAATTGCTGACAGACTTGAAACAGAATCATCTATGTGTATTGGTGTGATCCCTGTCATTTTACGAAGTTCAAAATTATTCCTACAAAACAGTTCTATCATTTTAGGATAGGTATCATCTTCAGGTTTATCAAATCTGTAAAACTGCGGCTTTTGTACACTTGTTGTCTTATTTCGGTATCTCCCGTTCTGAATAAATTTCCAGAATCTTTCTCCAAACTCAGGCGTAAGAGCCTCGACTATCAAAACCATATCCAGATCCCTTGTTGCTCTGAAAGTTGCGTCATTGCTTTCAAATATAATATCACAGGCTGCACCGCCTATAAGCACATATTGTTCTTCGTAGTCGGCAAAATAGTTTCTGAAAGTATCTAATCCTTTTACCACACATATTCCTCCAACATCTCGTTTATAGATTTCATTACTCTTTCGTCCTGCAATTCTTCATCGGTCAATGACAGGGATGCGCTTAGTGGGTCTTGTATCGGCTTATGGTTATAGTCAATGAAATAGCCCACTTCAAGAACTGCACAGCCAATAGCTTCTCCTTTTCGAACTTGCTTCAGCTTTTTTACCCCTGTGTCAGATAACTCTTTTTTTGTCACCGCATAGGTAGTGTAAGCATTATCAGAGAGCAATGAATACTCGCACAGAGCAGTGATTCCTGCCTTTTTGTCTAAATATATATCATTCGGAAACTCGTATCTTCTAATAACAGGGCTTCTAAGAATGTGCTGAAGCTGTTCCCACAGCTGCTTTATATCAGACGGAACGGTAACAGCTCTTGCTTTGCCCTTTGTATCAAGGATATTGACATTCAGATATTCTATTTCATCAAAGCACCTGCTCGCAGACGTTTTGGATACGCCCAGCTTTGTGGCAGCTTCTGATACTGTTACCTTGTTCCACCTTTCATAGATTGCCATAAGTATTAGCTTTTGCGTCAAGTACGAAATAATATCAACAGGTGCAATATCACGTTCACCTGAATTAGACAGCAGGCAGCCTATAAACGGCAAATAAACCTGCTTGCCTTTCAGTACAAATGGGATGCCGTCCTCGACAAGTTTTTCCTTTATATAAGGGGTGGTGGATCTAAGAAATATGGCACAGTTCAGTCCTGAAATATTCTGAACTTTAGCCCTGTCCTTTCGGAGAGCAACAAGTCCGATATCGTTCTTTGGTTGAATCGCAAGCCAGCCCATTCCGTTGGTTTCGACATTTAAGATATCATATCGTCCCTTAAAAGCCAGCGGAAGTTTATCGTACAAGTCGTTGTTTTCTTTGATCGTAACTATTTGTCTTAAAGTTTTTTCTAAGTATTCTTTCATATGCTCACCTTTTTATATTTGTAACGTATTTTAAGTTACAAATATAAAATAACATATTTTTATCAATGTGTCAAGCCACTTACATATTTTTCTCACATTATTTTATGTACAGCCTATCCGCCAATCTGAGGAGTGCAAGCAGGTAGTCAAGTTCGCTTTTCAACGTTGTCTGCAACGGGTCGCCCTCACGGATACGCATGGTGCGCCTTATTTCTTTAGGTATGACAACTCTGCCGAGATCGTCGATCCTGCGGACAATTCCTGTTGCTTTCATATTTATGACCTCCGTTGTTTTTTCAAAATTGCAGTAATATTATTTGCAGAGGTGGGGAATTTATGCAGGAAAAAAAGCGAGTGATAATCGTATGGATTTTAGCTTTTATTGTTCATTATCACATTGATTGGGAAATGTAGTATATAACTAATACGATTATCATTATTATTACGATTGCAGCGGCTATAATGGCATTTACTTCATTGGTTGTCCTTGGAAGTTCTTCAAGATCAGCTTCTAAATAATTAGGATCTAACTGTTTCAATTTTTCGTCAATTCTATTTATTGAATCAAGCCATTGCCTTTTATTTTTATAGTTATGGCGGTAGGACGTTTTTCGACATACAGAATATATATATGCATATTGTTGGCGTATGATTTTCCAAAGATATGTTGTCTTATATTTGTCCGGTATAGTATGTATGATATGTTCTATTGATTCGATCATTCCCAATGATAGTTCCACGAACATATCATAAGTGTATTCACTATCATTAGTTGTATAACTGCCATTCTTACCGTATTCAGTCGTTGTATTCATTACAAATGAACTATTTAAAAAAGCAAGCAAATCAGAATTGATTCTTTGAATCAAAGCTTTGTTTTCTTCGTATTTTTTTGGTGAGCTATCATAATTGTCATCAATTACAGATATCGAATTTTTTAACACTTTAATTTTCTGTTCTCTTTTAAAGCGGTCAGAATCTACAAGTGCCATTCTTGCTTTTCCATAGCTGGAGTAAAAAATAGCCTCGATATTTGTTGGCTCATACTGCTCTACCATGTTATAGTATTTTTCACATTCTTCCCAATCTTCTTTAGCTTTTGCACGGCGTGCGTTTTCGAGGGAACGCTCTACAAAAGAGGTGTTATCGACTGTGACTTTACTTCCTGACACATCGACCTTGCCATTAACTTCGACAATAAGACGTTTAGCTTCTTCAGGTGAATATTTAGCACCGCAATACTGACAGATAAAGCAGCCGTCCTCTTTGACTAAATCATTGCTACCGCAAACTTCGCATACGATTTGTTTCATGCTTTAACATCTTCTTTCTTCAAAAATATAATATTTAGTAGGGAGTGTCAATCAATCTTTTGTTCTTTCACAATTATACCACTTTATTTCCATGATTTGTTAAGCTGGCTGCTTAGGATAACGATTACATTTTGTAAACAAAGTGTAAATTTTGCGGGCGTAAACGTTGATAGGGGGTGTTTTTGAAATAAGGAGTGGGGAGCGAGGGGTGTTATTTCAAAAAGTCGGGAGATTTTGAAATAAGGGGATGTATTGAAAAAAATATCGCCGCAGGTCACGAATTAATGCGACCTGTGGCGGTTTGTATAATCTAGTGGTTATACCACCCAAGAGGTGTACCAGATATATTTATGTTTATCTGCTTTGTTTCCTGATATTCATCAAGACCGCTTGTACCAAGTTCTCTGCCAATGCCACTCATTTTGTAGCCACCCCACGGGGCTTCTGAAAAGGCTGGGTTATAGCAGTTTATCCACGTTATACCTGCACGAACTTCTTTTATCACCCTTAGAGCTTTTGCGGTATCATTGCAGAAAACAGCACCTGCGAGTCCATAATCTGTATCATTTGCCAATTCTATTGCTTCTTCCTCTGTCTCAAAAGTCAGCACAGTAAGTACAGGACCAAATATTTCTTCACGAACTATTGACATATCAGAGGTGCAATCGTCAAATATGGCAGGCTTGATGAAATTTCCGTTGACAAGATCGTCATTTGTACATTTGTATCCACCGCAAAGAAGTTTTGCTCCCTCTGCCTTTCCTTTTTCAATATATCCAAGTACGTCCTGCATATGCTTTTTTGATATGAGCGGACCCATATCAGGGTTATCAAGAGGAGCACCAAGGGTAAGCTTATCAGTTCTCTCGACAAGTTTTTTTAGAAATTTATCCTTTATCGATTTTTCTATTATCAGCCTTGATCCTGCACAGCAGACTTCTCCTTGATTTAAAAATATACCCATCATTACCCATTCAACGGTCTTGTCGATATCCGTGTCTGCAAAGACGATATTAGGTGACTTTCCACCGAGTTCAAGCCCTATTTTCTTTACGTTGCCAGCCGCAGCTCGCATTATGCCTTGCCCAACGGATGTGCTGCCTGTGAATGTTATCATATCTACCTTTTTGCTTTCGGCTAAAAGATTTCCAACTGTGCTTCCTGAACCGATGACCAGATTTGCAGTGCCTTTTGGTAGATCACATTTATCAAGTATCTCAAAAAGCTTCAATGCCGAAAGTACCGTTTCAGAGCTTGGCTTGAAAATTATACTGTTGCCAGCCGCAAGTGCAGGGGCTATTTTCCATACGCTCATCAAAAATGGAAAATTCCAAGGTGTGATAAGTGCGCAGACACCCACTGGTTCTTTCACTGTGTATGAGTGCATATTGCCGAAATTGCTGTTTACATTGTAAGTTTGACCGCTTGGTGTACGGATAAGCCCTGCATAATAACGGAAACAATGCACAGCATCGTCAACATCTGCCTGCGCTTCACGCAAGGGCTTGCCGTTGTCCATTGACTCTGTCTTAGCTATTTCATCAATCTCGCTCTCTATCATATCAGCAATCTTTAGAAGCTTGTCGCTTCGTTGCTGAACATCAAGATCACGCCATTCTCTGGTTTTGTAAAAGGAACGTGAGGCACTTTCTATTGCATATTCCACATCTTCATTGCTGTTTTGCACTATCTCGCCTAACTCTTTGTTATTTGAAGGATCAACAGATCTCAGAACAATTCCCGAAGTGCCTTCAAACCATTCTCCGTTAATGTATGTTTTATATCTGCGCATAGAAAGAACTCCTTTGGCTTGATTTACAGTGACTTTAAATATAGATCTCTTATGTGTGACCTGTCAAATTTTACGGGATGATAGGATATACCTGCTGCTGAAACTTTCATACAGCTGTCTGTCAGCATATCGATATCACTTTCTTTTACTCCAAAATCTGATAACGTACAGGTAAGACGAAGTGAGTCGATAAATTTTGTTATCTGTTCTGCACAATCATTCTCATTATTGCCGCCTAACACTTTTGAAATAAATGCAAATTTCTGTGGGTCACCTTTTATGCTTGCTTCTGTTACTGCAGGGGTTATGGCTGCAAGACCTTTGCCGTGTACGGCATTCTTGAAACCGCTGACAGGGTGTTCCATACCGTGTGCAAGTGTAACACCTGCGGTATTTATGACCATTCCCCCCATTGTGCTTGCAAGACTTATCTTGTCCCAGTACTCTGGATTATTGTCACCCTTAAAAAGCTTTGGAAGATCATCTGCAATAAGCTTCATTGCCTTTTCGCACATAATATCCGTAAATGGTTGAGCAATGCGGCTTATATAGGCTTCCATACAGTGACAAAAGGCATCAAAACCGACACTTGCCAAAACATTTTTCGGCATAGTCATCATACATTCAGAATCAATGATAGACGCCTTTGCAACTATTGCATTGCATCTTAGTGATTTTTTATCTCCGTTTTCCGGGTTTGTTAATACAGCAAATCCGTTTCCCTCACTGCCTGTTCCGCAGGTCGTTGGGATAAGTATTATCGGCAGAGCTTTGCCGCTTTTCAGACGATTGAATATGTAGTCATTTATATCACCGTCATTTACTGCGATAAATGCTGCTGCCTTTGCACAATCCATAACGCTTCCACCGCCGACGCCTATGACCATATCGCAGCCGTTGTCTTTTGCTATTCGTGCAGCTTGCTCAGCTGTCGTTGTAAGAGGATTTTGTGGTACTTTATCAAAAACAGTATATTCGATACCTGATTTTTTTAAGTGACTGCAAATTCGGTTAAGCAACCCAGAGCGCTTTGTGCTGCTTTTTCCTGTGACAACAAGTGCCTTTTTGCCGTGATCGCTTGCGATGATTCCAACAGAGCTGACTTTTCCTCTTCCAAAAACAATATTTACAGGCAGGTAGTAATTAAAATCCATACTCACGTTTAATACCTCTTTTCTTGTATTATTTATCAGACTTTGCTTTTACCAAAGCGGTCTCAAATATCTCAAAGCCTTTTTCAAGTTGTTCGTCTGTTACACACAGAGGGACAAGAAATCTTATAACGTTTCCGTGTGTGCCAGCATTTTCAAGCATAAGTCCCATTTGAAGGGCGTTCTGTATCACCTTAGAAACGAGTTCGCCGTTTGGTTCTTTTTCTGCTTTAGTCTTTACAAATTCCACGCCAAGCATCGAGCCAAGACCTCTTACATCTCCTACCTCTTCATATTTTTCTTTAAGACCGCTGAAAAATATAGTTGCCTTTTTACCTATTTCTTCAGCCTTGCCTGCATAATCTTCTTCCAGCATTATATCCATTACCTTGAGTGCAGAAGCACAGGCAAGAGGATTTCCGCAATATGTTCCGCCAATAGTTCCCACAGGTACTGAATCCATAATTTCCTCACGGGCGGTTATTGCACTTATTGGAACGCCGCCGCCAAGAGATTTTGCTGTTGCTATAATATCTGGTGCAGCACCTGCTTCCTTCCAATATTCTGAGGCATAGTATCTGCCACTTCGACAGTTTCCACACTGTACTTCATCAGCAATAAGTAAAATACCATTATCGTCGCATATCTTTCTGACGGCTTTTACCCATTCGATAGGTGCGGGGACAAAACCACCCTCTCCTTGAACAGGTTCAACTATCATTGCTGCAATATCACTGGCAGGTGCAGCTTCATCAAAAAGAGTGTTGAGTTTGTCTAGGTAATATGCTATCGCTTCTTGTTCAGAATATCCTTTTGGTGCATGATAAAGGTAAGGGAACTCAGCTCTGTAAATATCAGACGGGAAAGGACCCATTCCCTTTGCATAAGATTTTTTTGCTGTAAGAGCCATTGTAAGATTTGTTCTTCCGTGGAATGCACCAGAGAAGCAGATGATGCCTTTTCTTCCTGTATATGCTTTGGCTATCTTTACTGCATTCTCATCTGCCTCTGCACCGCTGTTTGCAAAGAATGTTTTCAGTTTATCACCTTTGCATGGCATAAGTTTGTTGAGCCTATCAGCAAGTTCAATGTAACCACTGTGTGCCACCACATTGAAAATGCAGTGAAAATATTTTTCTGCCTGATCTTGAACAGCTTTCACGACCTCAGGTCTGCTGTAGCCGATGTTGAGAACGCCGACACCTCCGATAAAATCAAGAAAGATGTTTCCGTCAACATCTTCGAGCATTGCGCCCTCTCCACGCTTGATACATATAGGATATGTATAGCCACAGAGCGCTTTAGGCAGTGCGTTGTCCCTTTTTTTCAAAAGTACACAGGCATTTGGTCCTGGAACCTTATCTGTAATTATAGTTGGCAATGAATTTCTTAGCATTATAAAGTCACTCCTGTTCTGTTATTACGGAAAGTTTTTTCCTTTGATATAATTATAAGAAAAAAACAGTATAACAGCAATGTGTTGTCTTTATAATCTTTATTGTGGTGTATGCACACAATAAATTATGACTGATCTTTTTGACTTTCACGATAGTTTTTGATCTCAAACGCCATTTTAAGTTCAAGATAGACGTCAAGATCATCAAGTTCGCAGCAAAGTATCTTTTTAATCTTATCCATACGATAGCGCATTGTATTCCTGTGGATAAACAGGTGCTCTGCTGCTGCGGCAGCGTTGCAGTTATGATCAAGATAGGCTTCAAGCGTTTTGCAAAGGTCGCCCTCCTGCAAAACATCAGATTGTATCAGTTTGCCTATATGATTATTTACATATTCATCAAGAAACTTATCATTTTTTATCTGCGTGATAAGCGAGTAGATACCGAGATTATCGTAAAAGAATACTTTCTGACTTTTACTTTCAGAGTGTGATATTTTAATGGAGTTCAGAGCTTCCTGAAAGCTTTTCTTTAATTCCGATATGTATTCATATGCAGATCCTATCCCTGCCTTTGCGTCAATGCCGTAGTAAGAACTAATGTGGTCTATTATCCTTGTGAGTATATTGGAGAGCAGATCGCGGCTAAATAGCTCCGAGGGGATAAGCATTATGCCTGTATCTATTTGCCAGAGCATCAGCATTTTTTGCAAACCATAGTTTTTAAATTCATATCTGATATATCTTTGTAGATTTTCATAAGAGTCCTGAAGTTTGTTGTTTTTGTTTAACTTCAGCACGACTATATGATTTTTATCCGATATACTAGTGCCTAGATAGCCTGCCCGTATCTTTATATCAGCGTCATTTATATTAGAGGAATAAATTATTGCAGCAAGAAGCTGATCTATCGAGTTTGTGTTGCTTTCTTCTTCCACCAATGCCTTGCATACGATCTGTGAAAGATCAATGAGGTGCAGATCATAGGACAGTTCAAACAGCGGTAGTTCGTTGTCATTGCAGTATTCGGTCAGCATAGGTGATATCTGTCCGACATTTATAACAAGCCCAGCTACATTCTTTTGGTTCATTTCCACAATCATACTGAGCATTTTGTCATCATTGTCTGTGAGTGCTGCATTTGTGACAATAACAAGTTCTCCTCCGTGTATCAACTGTGAGACTTTAAAATCATCTGAAAGACATTGTGTACAATCGGCAAAATATATCCACCGTATATTTCTGTACATTCCTGATCCACCCGCTATAAGCTTCATTCCTGAATATATTTTGGGAATATTCATTAGATCTTCGCAGTTCATTTGTTATCACTCCTAAAAACACCTTTAGCCCATAGGTAAAACTATGGGCTGGAGATGCGAGATTTATTCTTTATTATACATAAGATACATAAGGTCCTGTGCGATCGTTGCCGCCGCAAGTGCGGTGATCTCGCTGTGGTCATATGCGGGAAGCACCTCTACAAGATCTGCTGCTACAACATTGATACCACGCAGTTCGTAAAGTAGTCGCCTTGCCTGAGCTGAGGTAGGACCGCCGATAACAGGCGTACCTGTACCTGGTGCAGCCGAGGGATCGAGAGCGTCGATATCAAAGGTTATGTATACAGGCATATCGCCCACAATGGCTTTCAACTGTCTAGCTAGCTCTTTCATATCCATATTTACAGCGTCCATAGCATAGAAAATATTATATCCACATTTAGTCATTTCAGTTCTTATAAAAACCTGCGCCGAATGTGACGGGTCGATACACCCCTCAGCCTGTAAGTCATATGCGAAGTTTGCGTGGGATACATTTCCATCAGTGGACGGAGTGCTGTCCTGATGAGAGTCAAAATGCAGCAGAGCAAGTTTTCCAAACTTTTCGCTTGCAGCTCTGACCATACCATATGGAATAGTGTGGTCTCCGCCAAGGGTAAGAAGTTTGCTGCCAGATTCAAAAACTTTTTTGGCAGTATTATACGTTTCCTCAAGCATTACCTTCGTTGTATTTGCACCCACATAGTATCCTACATCGCCGTAATCAACGATCTTTGCTTTATCGCTGAGTTTGTAGCTCCATGGGTAGGCAAAGCAGTTTGTGAGCTGACTCATATTTCTTATAGCTCTTGGTCCAAGTCTTGCACCTGGACGATTTGTAACACCACTATCGAAAGGTACACCCATTATAGTTATGTCAGCACATTCAGTATCCTGTGTGTACGGATAAAGATTAAAACTTGGTATTCCTGCATAATGCAGATGTTTCTGAATTTCATATTCCATAATAAATAGCTCCTTTATCTTAAAATGTTATTGCGGTTGCACGGCAGGGACTTCCTTCACCGTTATGCAGTTTTAGTGGAAAGGCTGTAAAAAAGAACTTTTCAGGCAGAGATGATAAATTTACAAGACCAAGTATTATCGGTATCCCTGCTTCTGAAAACTTATAGTCGGGAAGAACGAGGTCAGCTCCTACTGATGAGATCCCGTCATTCGGATCTCCTATCATAGGGCTGTCCATTCCCACGAGTTTTATTCCCTTTGATACAAGATATTCTGCCGCAGGTACTGTAATATATGGGCTTTCAGATACATATTCTTTTTTGTTCCAAAAGCTATCCCAATTTGTTCGGATAATACATATCTCGTCTTTTTCAAGACCATCAGCACCTGCTGCTTTTAGTCTTTTCACTGTTATCTCTTTGCTTTCTGAGAACGGCAGGTAAAGTAACCGAGCGTTACCTGCGAATTTCTCAATAGGGGTCTCGCTTATTCCCTGTGCGTTTTCGCTCCAATGAGCGCTGTTTTCTATGTGAGTGCCTGTGTGGGCTGTCAGTGTATATTCTCTTGCGATATAGCCATTTTTATCGACACACGCAAGATCTTTTACGCTGTATGGCGTATATGGCTCACCATAATACCACATTTTTTCTGTATATTCGCCGCTCAGATCAATTATTTTCATAACATATGCCTCCTGTCAGAAATCCCAGCCATATCGTGTGGCATATATATCAAGCTGATTTTCAATATCATCAGTGTATCCCTGAGGTATTTTTTCAAGGCTGTCAAGATAGTTTATAAGCTCACTTGAGAAATCAATAGGCTGATCAAAGCCCCTTTTGTCAATGTTTTTCATATCATCAGCAGGCGTATGTCCCCATACGAATCCACCGTTTGACATAGTAAGACTAGGGATTTTGTTTGATGTGAGATTTAGTGTGTCACAGGGAACAGGTCCGGAAAAAATGTCCAACGTTGAGCCGCACTTTTCAAATATTTTTTCAAATATCGCTTCAAAGTCTTTTACGCCTGCATAGGTTATGGAATAAGGCGTTGTCATTCCAACGATATCGTAATTGATATTATATTTTATACGTTTGTAAATGTCCTGGTTTTGCTGCAAAAAGTATTTGCTTCCGTGCAGACCAGGTTCGTGACCCGACCAGCAGGCAAAATACAAGGTCCTATGTGTTCTGACACCCTTGTCGGATAGAGCCTTGTATTTTTCTGCTAATGCCATAACAGTGCCTATTGCACCTGCATCATCAATAGCACCTTTGCTGCTGACTGCCGAGTCAAGATGACCTGAGATCAAGATCACTTCATCTTGCTTGTCTGTACCCTCTATCACACCTATCGTATTGGTGCTTTCTTTTTTCTGAACCTGAGTTTTTAATTCAACGTGCAGTATGACCTTATCATTTTGGCTGAACAGTTTATTCACATCATTTTTGTTCATTATGAATGACGGCAGCATATACTGTGCTTCTCTGTACTCAAAATTTGAATACACATATGGTATGCCTTGCTGTGACTCGTCTGTTGTGAATATTACGGCAGCGGGCTTATATTTTTCAAGTACCTTGTAGGTGTCTATATCTGGGTAATCCATAAGAACGCTTCGCTCTATAACTACGATCTTTCCTTTGATATCTGTTTTTATACACTTGTCACTGATAGGATAGATCTCGCCGATAACACCCATTTTCTTGACGTCTGAATGTATAAGTACAGCTTCCGCTGTTAAGCCACCCTCTGGTGTATCTGTGCAGAAGCACACATTAGTATGTGGCAGAGGTGTGATCTGCTTGTTTGAGATCAACTCAACAACGCTTTTTTCAGTGCTGCAAACAGGTACTTGAAAATGATGCTGGATATATTTCATGCCGAGAGATCTGAACACTTCGACAGCGTGTTCTGCTGCCTTGTTCATCTGTGCAGTGCCTGCGATACGCTCTCCGCATTCTTCAACAAAAAAACGTGTATGTTTGTATGCTATCTCAGAATAATCTTTGCTCATTGTAGGATCACTCCTTAGTTTGACATGATCTTATTCCATTGTTCATCATATGCGGAAAGTGCGTCAGTAGGGATGTCCGAATTGAGAATGTATGATTTTTTATCATCAGGGATCTCAAACATACCTTCTATTTTCTTATAATCATCGGAAACATAATTCAGCGCTTCCTCATTATTTGATATAGCAGGGTATGTATTCAAACACTCTGCATAAATTTTAGGGTCGCATATATAATCAATAAACTTTTCAGCATTCTTACTGTTAGGCGATTGCTTTCCAATAACCCAATACTGTGTGCATTGCATAAATGTCTGGTCTTCTACCTTGAGGTAATCAAGATCAGGGTCATCAAGAAGCGCCCTTGAAGCGTCACTTGCAAATGTAAGAGCGACACTGCATTCGCCATTTTTCACAGAAGAACTTGGTGTTGCACCGTCGAACACCTTTACGTTCGCAGTAAGCTTCTTGACCCATTCTGTTGCTTCAGCAATCTCCTTTTCGTCTGTAGAGGAGTCTGAATATCCAAGGTGCATAAGTGCTGACGGATACCACATGAACGAATAAGGCATTGTAACGATCTGACCACGAAGCTTTTCATCAAGAAGATCATCCATTTTTGTGATAGTGACAGGACAGGTCTTTGTGTTGTATATCCAAGTGTAACCGCCGGTGGTGTTATATGGAATAGAGTACTTCTTGTCATTGTCATTCAGTGAGATATCACATTTATCTGTAGAAATATATTTGCTGTTTGGAATATCTTCATAGCTTGTTTCTTGAAGCATATCTGCATCGATAAGTGCGTGCAGAGTAGAAATAGCAGGCTGACCAATATCATAACCCTTGGGATCTTCTGACCACTTGGTATAGATGAGAGTATCATTGTCAACATAGTCGATATTACACTTTATGCCTGTTTCTTTTTCAAAGCTGTCAATAACAGATTGAGGGACATAGTCAGGGTAGAGAATCATATTAAGTTCTTTTGTGTCGCCTTTGTTGCCTGAATTGTTTCCGCAGGAAGCCAGTCCGGTTGTTGCCGCCAATACCAATGCTGCTGTCAACGCCAAAAATTTTCTTCTTTTCATTTTACTTTCCTCTTTTCTTTTTTATTGCAATAGCCGCGGTAGCTATAAGCATTACCGCAAGTATTATGGTGAACAATGCGTTATATTCAGGTGAGATACCTACCTTCAGATTTGAGTATATTTTTACAGGAAGTGTGGTATATCCCGTGTTGCTGAGAAAATTTGATACGATAAGATCGTCAAATGACAGCGAGAATGCCATAAGTCCGCCAGTAAAAATACCTGGAAGTATCATAGGACAGATGATGTGTATGAATGTATATATCTGGTTTGCACCAAGGTCAAGTGAAGCTTCTTCTATAGAAACATCATAGTCTGCAAATCTTGACTTGAGCGTAACAATAATATACGGAAGAATGAATATAGTATGCGCACATACCATAACCCCAAAGCCTTTTGATATGCCAGCTGCACCTGTAAGCCCAAGAAATGCTACCGCTATAACTATTTCTGGGATCACCATAGGTGCAAAAACCATAAAATTCAGAAACGAACGGCCCTTGAATTTAAGCCTGCAAAGCGCATATGCACCAAGGGTGCCGATAAAGATAGCGGCAAGCGTACTTATTACTGCCAGTGTAAGTGAGTTTATAAGTACTTGGATCATTTCACTATCAGAAAACAGTTTGCTGTAATAATCAAGCGTGAAGCTTTCCCAATGCTGATTTGAAGGCAGGCTGTTGAATGAAAATGCGATCATAACTATTACAGGGATAAATACAAACACATATATCAGCATCACATAAGCATTCGTTATTTTATTTACAAGTTTGCTGTTTTTCATTTACATCGCCCCCAAATCATCAAGGTTTCCTATCCTACTGTAAAGATAAAGCATAAGCAGAATGAATATTACAACGCACACTGAGAGTGCTGCACCGAGAGGCCAGTTCCTTGCACTGAGAAATTGGTTGCATATAATGTTACCTATCATATATACTGTTCCACCGCCGATAACATCTGTAATAAAATATGTGCCTATAGCAGGAACAAAAAGAATGATAAATGCTGCGATTATTCCCGGAAAAGTCATAGGGAGAATTACCTTTATGAAGGTCTTTATCTTGCCTGCTCCAAGGTCATAAGACGCCTCGATAGTTGCTTCGTCAAGTTTTTCTATAGATGAATATAACGGCATTACTGCAAACGGCAGAAGATATTGTACAAGCCCAATTGTGATCGAGCCGTTTGTATAAAGTATCTGCAAAGGTGAGCTTATGATATGAAGCTTCATAAGAGCAGTATTTATCAAGCCAGATGAATTAAACATTATAACAAGGCTATATAGTCTTGCAAGGCTACTGGTGTAAACAGGTATCATGAGCAGAAACATAAGCAGCTTGCCTGATTTTTTCCACTTTCTTGCCACAATAAAGGTAAATGGATATCCAAGCAATATGCATAATATAGAGCTTTTAAGAGCCATACATATTGATCTTCCTACGGCTTTGAGATAAGTAAAATCTGCAAGAGACTTATAAGCGTCAACTGTAAATCTTCTGATAGTGCCGCCGTATGCGCCACGTCCCATAAAACTCATTGCTCCAACATATAAAAGTGGAAGTACCACCAGCAGCAGAAGTGCCAAAGTTAGTGGGAGAATATATACAAGTGCTGTGAAATTGAACCTGCTGCGTGATGTTGTCATTTACTGCACCCCCCGCAATGTGTCAAAATTTTCGGCCATATGGCCTGTCGGATTTTTGATTATTACAGCGTCCTTTGCGTCCCATTCAAGATATACCTTGTCACCGATATTTATATCGTTGTAGGAAGCAATGTCTGCAACTTTTATCTCGTGTCCGTTAGAAAGCACGGCAATATGTTTCATCATATTGCCAGTAAATATCTGCTCCTTTATCTCGGCTGGCAGTGAATTGCCGCTTCCTGCTTTTTTTGTGATCCGTACTTTTTCTGGACGAATGCAAACATATACCATTTGTCCTGCAACATAACCATCACCGCTGCACAGGATGTTTCCACTTTCGATCGCAACTGTGCAGTTGTCGCTATTTCTGTCCTTTACTACGCCCTCGAAGATATTTGACTCACCGATAAATTCTGCAACATATTTTGTTTTTGGCTTCATATAAAGTTCCTTTGGGGAACAGACCTGTTCAAGTATGCCCTTGTGCATTACAGCGATCCTGTCACTCATCGTCAGAGCCTCTTCCTGATCGTGAGTGATGTATATAAATGTTATGCCAAGCTTTTTCTGCATTGTTTTCAATTCCAGCTGCATCTGCTTTCTGAGATTAAGGTCAAGAGCCCCCAATGGTTCGTCAAGCAACAATACCTTTGGATTATTGATGAGTGCTCTTGCAATAGATACACGCTGCTTTTGTCCGCCTGAAAGCTGAGCAGGCTTCCTTTTTTCATATCCGTCTAACCTGATAAGCGAAAGCATATGTGAAACACGTTCGTGTATCTCTGCTTTGGAAACTTTTTTTACTTTCAGACCATATGCAATGTTGTCATAAACGCTAAGATGAGGAAACAAAGCATAACTTTGAAAAGCCGTATTTACTTGCCTTTTATAAGGCGGAACACCTATCACGGAGCTGCCGTCGATACAAATATCGCCGGAGGAAACGTCCTCAAAGCCAGCTATCATACGCAGCGTGGTGGTTTTGCCGCAGCCAGAAGCTCCAAGAATAGTCAAAAACTCGCCCTCATAAATATCCAGATCAATATTCTTGACGACCTTGACATCATTGTCATATGTTTTTGATATGCCTTTTAAGGACACTATTACTTTTTTCTCTTTCATAGTTACCTCTCTTACTGCTTACAAAGCATTTTCTCCACATTCTCCTGTACGGATTCTCATGGCATCTTCGATGTTAGATACAAATACCTTGCCATCGCCGTGTGTTCCTGTACCAATCTCATTGTAGATGTCGTTCATAATGAGCTTTAGCTCACTGTCTTTTACAACTGTCATAACATATATCTTAGGGAGAAGATTAGTTGCAACATCATCATTTTCAGCTTTGCTGATATGACCTTTCTGACGTCCACAACCCATTACTGAATAAACGGTGAGACCAAGGCAATTGTGATTGACAAGGATCTTCTTGATAATCTCTAGCTTTTCCGTTCTTGTGATAATTTCGATTTTTTTCATGTAATCCAACCTCCTGAATAAAAAAGACGCCATTTGCCTTTAAAAAGGAAATAACGTCTTTGTTCTTTGAAATATTCTGTTTTGTCTTTCTATGACCTAAGTATATCACAATAAACAAGATTAATCAAGTTGTGCAAGTTACAAATAATGTTGTTGCGAGTGCACAATAATCAGTAATTGTGCAAAAAACACAGAGATAATTGTGGTGTTATGACCTTGAAATCTCTTTTATAGTTTAATATAATTTTTATAAGGTAATGTTAAACCCTTAATAATGACTATTGGAGATGATTTTTATGAGAGCGGCGGTAGGCGGCTTTTTTCACGAAACAAATACATTCTGTGCTATACGCACAGACCTTGACAGCTTTAAAGCTCGTGATTACATTGATACTGATGATGTTAAGGAGTTTACGGAGTATTTCAACGACGCTCGTGAGATAACGGGCTTTTTGAGGACATTGGCAAAGTATAATGATGATGTATTACCTCTGCCAGCTGCGTTTGCTACGCCGTCGGGACTTATTGAAAAAGATGTATATGTCGCTATAAAAGAGAGAATGCTTGAAAGGATCGCTTTTACTAAGCCTGATGTTGTGTTTCTCAATCTCCATGGTGCAGCAGTAGTTGAAGGCTTTGATGATTGTGAGGGGGACTTGCTCAGCTCAATCAAGGCACTTGTTGGAGAAAGTACGCCGATATATGCTGTACTTGACCTGCACGCAAATGTATCTCCTCTTATGGTGAAGAATGCAGACCTTCTTCTGGGTTATAATACAGAACCTCACGTTGATATAAGGAAACGTGAATCGGAATGTGTGGAGATATATCATAGACAGCTTGAAGAAGGTTTTGTAATGAAAACGGCATATGCTCAGCCACCGCTCCTTTTGCCTGCGATCAATACAGATACAAATGGTGGTGCTATGACGCCATTTATAGCCAAAGCTTTTGAATATGAGAAACAGGCATGCGTTATCAATGTATCACCATTTGCAGGCTTTTATGGCTCTGACAAATATAATGCAGGTCCGTCTATTATTTGTACGGTGACAACAGATGTATCCGATGCACAGGCGATATGTAATGATTTATCAAATATGTTTATAGACAAAAAAGATAGTTTCTTTGTGCACCTTGATCCACTTGACAAAATAATAAGCACAATAAAGAGTGCACCTTCAAAGAAATATGCCGTTATCGATGAATGTGATGACCCGCTCGGCGGCGGTCCTGCTGATGGTACTTATATTCTTGATAAACTTATTGAGGGTGGTATAAATAAAATAGGGGTATCAACTATCTGTGATAGAGAGATCACGGAAATGGCTTTTGCAGCAGGAGAGGGTGCTGTTATAAAGGGACTTCTTGGTGGAAAAACTGATAATAAGCACGGACGACCTTTACCGATAACGGCGGTGGTCACTAAACTCATTTGCAAACCAATACCAATGTGCGAAGCTAATGGTGAAGAATTTGCAGATTATGGGGAAACATATACTGATTATGGTCGCATAGCTGTTATTAGCACGGAACAAGCAGATATTGTTGTAACTGAAAATAAAGTTCCAACGGAGATGATAAATATTTTTAGACATCTTGACATTGACAGCAACAAATATTCAGTTCTCGTTCTCAAAGGCTTCGGCCATTCATACAAGGCAAATTTTAGCGACAAGGAATATGTATATTTTACAGCAGAGAGTATAGGTGTCAATAATCCTGACGTTACAAAAATCGGTGAATTTAAGAAGATAAGAAGACCTGTTTATCCGCTGGATATGAAATAGTATGTTAGCTATGTTTCAAGGTAATTAGATCACAGATAACTATAAAAGAAGTCACCGCCGCAGGTCGTATTAATTCGTGACCTGCGGCGGTCTTGCATTATTTTATGTACAATCTACCCGCCAATCTGAGGAGTGCAATTTTATATGTGCAACGTAATGCATGTCAATAATTTAGAGAAATATGTTTAAAACGTCATAAGAACATTACGATTTTTACACGAATATTAAAATTATGATATAATCTTTGATCGCATAGTGCTAAAATATAGCTGTAAGCAAAACTTATATCAGAAAGGACGGTTAAAAATATGAGAAGATTTAATGGCTATATGCACGGCATCGATATCGGAGGCTGGCTGTCACAATGCGATTACAGTAAGGAACATCTTGATAATTTTATTACAGAGGAGGACATCAAGCGTATAAAGGGCTGGGGCTGCGACCACGTTAGAGTGCCTGTGGATTATAATATCTTTCAGGACGAAAACGGCTTTATAGAGAGCGGCTTCGACTATGTTCAGAAGTGTATCGATTGGTGCGGAAATAACGGTATCAATATGATACTTGACCTGCATAAGACAATGGGCTTTTTCTTTGACAAGGCTCAGGCTGAAAGCGGATTCTTTGATAACGCTGAGCTTCAGCAGAAATTCTATGACCTTTGGGAAGAGTTTGCAAAGCGTTTCAGCAAATATTCTGACAGGGTCTCTTTTGAACTTCTCAATGAGGTAACTGACCCGAAATTCAGTGCAAAATGGAATGCTATCGTTGAAAATGCCATAAAGCTTATCAGAAAATACAGCTCTGATATAAATATTATTGTGGGCAGCTACTGGAACAACTCTATTGATTCAATGAAAGACCTTGATAAACCTTATGACGAGCATATAGTTTATACTTTCCATTGCTATGACCCATTTCTTTTCACTCATCAGGCTGCCTATTGGGTAGATGAGATGCCGAGAGATTTCAGGATCGATTATCCGGGAAGCGTCCCAAAATACAGAACTGAGATAAAGCGTCTTGGTCTTGAATATATGCAGACATACGAGGAGGTCAAGACAGAGAAATTTACACCTGATTATTTTATGGGAAGATTTGCTGAGGCTGTAAGGGTCGCAGAGGAAAGAAATGTTCCTATGTATTGTGGCGAATACGGTGTTATAAATCTTGCATCTGCTGAAAATACTCTTAACTGGTACAAGGATATAAGCAGTGCCTTTGAGAAATGTTCTATCGGAAGAGCGGCTTGGTCATACAAGGGTGTTGACTATGGCTTTATTGACGGACATCTTGACAGCGTTCTTGATGAACTGGTAAAGTATCTTTAATAGATCATTTCTTAATATAACTCCATTTTTGGACAAGCTCGGTCACGTTTGCCGAGCTTGTTTTTTTATGCTTAGTTTCATAAATTGATGTTTGCTCATAAAATTCTATTTACGATAATTATTTGATATAAATAATTGAATATTGATATAATAGTTTTAAAACAAAGCGTATAATATAAACATAATAATTCATAGTCACTTTCTTATAATAACTTCCGAATAAACAGACCTGCTTGAATATCAAGTGGGTCTGTTTTCATATATTTATAATCTTTCATAAATTCGATATTAAACACTTTTATGATATTTATGTTACGTTTTTGATATAAACAAAACGTTTACATAGTTATAATATATACAGAAACAACAAAATAAATTGCTTTTAGCAAAAAATTTTATTGAAAAATAGGAGGAAAAGGTTATGAAGATCAAGAAATTTGTAGCAGGTCTTTCAGCAGCGGTTCTCGCAGCAACAATGATGTCAGTTTCTGTTTCGGCAGCAAAACTTGGCGATGTTGTTCATCCGTCAGAGGAGGACTCAAAAATGAATGACTCATATTACTCTATCGGAGCAATGGGCTTTTATATGGGTCAGGACTGGACCTGGAATCAGGGCGACTGGGTAGGCATTGATGATTTTGGCAAGATAACTGTTGAATATAAGATAAGCAAAGTTGTCACCGACAAGACAATGTCAGGCAAGGGAACTCTTGGAGATATGGGCGTTATGGTGGCAAATCTTCCTGATGGTGTTTATCCTGTGGACGTTAAGATATCTGACGCAAAGTTCGTTGCCGAGGACGGCACAACAACGGTTTTTGATTCGATTAATTCTATCACTTCATTGGACGAGGACCCAGAGGGTGGAATAAGAATACATATCAGACCAACTGAAGAGGTCGATGATGAAACAGGCGAGGTAACAAAGGAATCTCGTCCTGAGGTCGCAGGCTGGGAGAAGGAAGGCGCTTTCAACGGCGGCACACTTTCAATGACGCTTGATTTCGGTGTTGCATCTGCTGAGGGCGGAGAGTCAAAAACAGATGCTTCAAAGGCAGATTCAAAGTCTGATGCTTCAAGCTCAAAGGCTGATACGTCAAAGAAAGACGCTTCTTCATCTAAGGCAGATGCAGGCAAGACTTCTGCAGCAGCGGCTACATCTTCAAAAGCATCTGACAATACATCTAAGGCAGCAGAAACAGGTGCTGCTGTTGGCGGAGCATTTGCTGTTATCGCTCTTGCCGGCACAGCAGTGATCGTTGCAAAGAGAAGAAAGTAATATTCGGAGGTATGGCTATGAATAATGCAAAAAGAGTTTTGACATTTGCCCTTGCAGTTTGCTCGCTTTCAGCATTTGCATCTTGCGGAAGTTCAAGTGATTCATCAAGCAAGGTCGTTGATAAAAAGCTTAAGGAAGATCAGCAGCAGATAGTTCAAAGACTTGCTGATGATATGAAAGATGTGAGAGATCTCAAGAGCAACGAAATAAAGTGGTTTTCACATTGGGATATCAACCCTACTGAGGCAGAGGACAAGGAGATAGGTGCTGACCTTGCTTTGTTCAAGACAAAGTATAATGGTAAGATAAACTGGGTGCAGACCACTTGGGAAACTAAGTTTGACGATCTTGCGGCACTTGTAATGTCAAATGATTCACCTGATTTCATCGGTGCTGATGATATGGACGTTTTCCCTAAGGGTGCTATAAAGTCAATGATAGAGCCTATCGACGATTATATTGATCTTTCAAAGCCTCTTTGGACAGACATAAAGGGTGCGACAGATCAGTTTATGCTTGGCGATAAGCATTATGTGAGCGTTATCAGAACAGACCCTGCATATGTTTTTGTATACAACAAGCAGACAATGGAAGATAACGGATATGACGATCCTGCTGAGCTTTTCAAAGAAGGCAAGTGGAACTGGGATACATTCACAGAAATGTGTCTTGATTTTACTGACGCTGAAAGCGATAAATACGCTCTCGACGGCTGGTATTATGAAAAAGCTTTGCAGCAGTCTTCTGGTGTGCCGCTCATCGGTATCACAGACGGCAAGCTTGTAAATAATATTTCTGACCCTATGATAGCAAAGGCTCAGAATATGATGTATGAGCTGCAGAAGAACAATGTTGTTTATCCAAAGCACGAGAATAACTGGAAACTCAGAGGCGACGCAGAGGGCAGCGGAATGGCAACAGGTCTGACGCTTTTCTATCCTATCGGACTTTGGGCACTTGAGAATGCTCCGTCAACAACTGTAAACTACGGCGATGTATCAAAGGGAGAGGTAATGTTCGTTCCTGTTCCTTGCTCAGCTGATAGTGATAAACAGTATATCCCTTCAAGAGTACACGGCTTTAGCATTGTTAAAAACGCTCAAAATCCTGAGGGCGTGGCAGCTTTCCTTGAATGCTGCCGTTATGCAGAGCTTGACGAGGCTGCACATCAGATAACCCTTGATCAGTACAAGGACGATTACGGCTGGACAGATGAGATGCTTGAAATGAGAGAAACTATCTATGATCTGTCTGCACAGAACCCTGTATTTGACTTTGAACAGGGCGTATCTGCCGACCTTAACTCTATTTGCGATACTGCAATAAGAGGAACAATGAATCCGCAGGAGTCAAAGAGCTGGTCACAGGTCGTTCAGGAAAATGAAAAGGCTATAGATTATCTTATCGACGAGGCTATGACTTCAATGAAAGAGGCTAAATAATATCTAATTATCAGAAAAAAGGGCGGCAGGGTGATTTGCCGTCCTTTTTCTATAAATATGAGGCTTTACTTGTGTCTGTAAATATGATATAATAAGCTAAAAAGCAGGGGGTGAAAGCTATGGAAATAAACAGAGAATTGTCTAAGCGGCAGTTTATGCAAAAGGAAAATGACTATCATCATTCACCATATGAAACGGAACTGGAATTTTATTCTGCGGTGCGGGAGGGCGACCTTGAAACGGTCAAACGTTTGTATACGCCGCTGGATACAAACGGAAAGGGCAGGCTAAGCAAAGACGATCTCAGAAACGTCAAGTATCATCTTGTCATAACCATAGCTATGCTGTGCAGGTTTTGCATCGAGGGTGGACTTGACCCGGAAACTGCGTATACCATAAGCGATATATACATTAATAAATGTGATGAGTGCCGCAATGAAGAAAGCGTTATGGCTGTACACAAAGAAGTCATCGTTTATTATACAAAGCAAATGAAAAAGGCGGCGTCACAGAACGTTTACTCAAAGCATATTCTTATGTGCTTTGACTGCATTTTCGATAATATTTACAAGGGCGTGACCGTCAATCAGATAGCTGATGAACTGAACATAACGCCTCAGTATCTTTCAAAGCTTTTCAGAGAGGAAGTTGGCGTAAAGATCTCTGATTTCATTATGTCAAAAAGGATACAGGCGGCAGAAAATATGCTGAGATATTCTGAATATAGTCCGCTTGATATAGCCAATTATCTTGCTTTCAGCTCGCACAGCCATTTTATTGCCTGCTTTAAGAAACAGACAGGACTTACGCCGAAACAGTATAGAGATCAGTTTTTCCGTGCAAACTGGAACAAGCATAGCACAAGCAGATCGAAAATATAAGTTGATGTTAATAATCTGATATTTGCATTACTTTTCTGATATAAATATCACATCTGTTGAATTATAATACTTATAGAAGATAAAATTCTGATATTTATTCGGAGGTAATGAAAAATGAAAAAAGTTTTGGCTATGTCGATTCTCACAATGATAGTTATGTCTATGGGTGGCTGCGGTGCTTCATCTGACAGCAGTTCTATGCAAGATGTCAGCAGCAAGGCGGAAACGGAAAGCAATTCTCCATACACGGTTGAGGCAGATTTCAGCAAGGGTGCGTCAAATGATTTTTCCATTTCAGCAGGCTGGTCAAATGGTGATCCATTCAACTGTTCGTGGAGCGAAGATAACGTAACTTTCAATGACGGAAAAATGCAGCTTACCATTGACAGTATGGGCGATTCCGAAGCGTACAGAGGCGGCGAGTATCGTTCAAAGGAGAACTATGGCTATGGACTTTATGAGGTATCGATGAAAGCCATAAAGAATGACGGCGTTGTATCATCGTTCTTTACATACACAGGCCCATCGGAGGATAATCCTTGGGACGAAATAGATGTTGAAGTCCTTGGCAAGGACACAACAAAGGTGCAGTTCAATTACTACACCAATGGTGTTGGCAAGCACGAATACATGTATGATCTTGGATTTGACGCTTCTGAGGATTTTCACACTTACGCATTTGAGTGGAAAGAGGACAGCATAACTTGGTATGTTGACGGAAAGGAAGCATACAAGGCAACGGAAAATCTGCCTGTCACACCAGGTAAAATAATGATGAATGCGTGGAACGGCATTGGCGTTGACAGCTGGCTGAAAGCCTTTGACGGCACAGTTCCGCTGACAGCGGAATATGAGTGGGCAAGGTTTACGGCAGAAAAGTAAAGTGATCCGCATATTACGCTTGCGTTTATGTTTTGATTTTTTTAGTTAATGATATTGATATTGATATTTGAACCGACCCCATTCGCTAGGTCAAAAAGTCTAGCGAATGGGGTCGGTTTATTTTACAAAGATAAACTTCATATATTCACTCTTCTCAGAGTCTGACAATTTATGATATCATTAGTATATTTCATTTCTGTATAGGGGCGTTTTTTGCTATAATTTTCATTTATATTCTCACTTCTCAACTTCTCGGTTATACGCCTCAGCCCCCTCGACATACAGCGTTCTCATTTCTTCAAACGAGTCGCTTGGGGATAGGATAACACCGTCTTTGCCGAACTTGTTGAAATAGTATTTGACTTGGATAGGCGGAGAAATGAACTCGTTGACAGCGTTGGGCTTGGGCTTTTCATTGCCTTTCAGTATGGGGCGCTGATAGAGTATTTTGCCGAACATTTCAACGCCTTTTTCGGTGAGGTACACTTTGGAGATATCGCTCTCATCACTGCCAAAACGTGGGTCGCTGAGTAGGTGCTTCACGGACTTGACGTGACCCTCTTTCAGCCGTTCGTATTCGGTGACGGAGGAGTATTCCTTTTGGCTGAGCTTTTCTGCAATGCTTAGTCCGCTCAATCTGCTTATGCGATAGCTGTCGGCTTTGAACTCTTTGCCTGCGCTTTTTTCGTCGGACAGGCAGACAAGATAATTATACATCTTATATTCGTCGCTGACGATACGGTAGGGGATAAGCCTTATGCGGCGCTTTTCACGGCTGTACATATTAGAATATGCGTAAATGAAGCTGTAATATCTGCTGCCGTTTTGTTTGATGACTTCATTTATTTTTATGATATTGTCGGCGAAAATGAGCCTTTCACGTTCGCAATCTGACAGCAGGGCATAGTCCTCATACACGGCTTTCAGAAATCTTCTTAGGGTCGAGCTGTACACCTTGTTTTCATAATAAAGGTCATCACTGCTCAGTGTATCGTAAAGGTCACGGCATATGCTGAGCCTTACTCGCACTGCATTTTCGGTCTTGGTCTTTTCGTATTTTGCAGAGAGTTTTGAGATAAGATAGCTTTTTATTATCTCCTTGCTTTTATCATCAAGGCCGTCATCGATCTCCTCGATCTGCCATTCTACGAATGCGTTCAGAAGTGGGATACCAATGTATTTATAGTTATCGTTACTTTTGTATTTTAATGATGCGATATATGCTGAATCAAATATACTTGTGAGAAATGAGGACATTGATACGCTGCCGTTAGGGGAAAGGCTTGTTTCAAATATGGACTTGTCCTTGATAATGACGGAATATGCAGAGGGTGAGAGGGGTATGGATTGCACCTCTGCGATATATGGTACGCCGTCCTCACGCTTGGGCAGAAATGTGCTTGGGGTCATGCTCATTTTTATCACCTCTTGTATCCATTATATCACAAATGTACTTTTTGTCAATATCATAGAAAATTATTTTGTTGAAATTGTGATATAAATGCCGTAAAAACGTGATAAATGTGCAAAAACATAGACAAAAAAGTTTTTGAAAATTACACTTTTGTTGACGATGATAAGGTGGTATAATGTATACAGAACAAAGGACAGGAGGTGATAAAAATGGGAAAGACGATCCTTAAGGCTATCATTGTAGCTGTACTTGACTGTGCTATCGCAGCTGTCAAGGAGATTGGGGAATGAGATGAAATAACAACAGACGGGAGGTGATAAAAATGGGAAAAAAGATACTTACAACTATCCTTTTATCGGCACTTAACTGTGCGATAGCAGTTGTTAAGGAAATTGAGAGCTGTGACGAGATCACAATAGACTAGGGGGTGATAAAAATGGGAAAGACGATCCTTACGGCTATCATTGTAGCTGTACTTGACTGTGCTATCGCAGCTGTCAAGGAGATTGGG